>Ga0207870_100062_pt1 | contig 122366 bp, 92 predicted proteins | sample CeladaPassage60B_FD_187477 | JGI IMG/M metagenome (GOLD analysis project Ga0207870, IMG submission 187477) | Cellulose-adapted microbial communities from the Joint BioEnergy Institute, USA - Passage3 60B (SPAdes) (version 2) | ecosystem: Engineered > Bioreactor > Continuous culture >... | reverse complement strand
GAGCAACATTTGCCCATCCCGATCAATGGTTCGCTCAATCACGTGGAAGACTTGCCGGAGCGGTCGGTCAAATCCTTTTTCCGTAAACTCGATGAAACCGACATACTCCTTCTTGCCTTCACGCTGCTGGCAGCAAATGCCCGAGGATTCGGCGATGCGCAGCCACAGCTCTTTCGGTTCCTTGCGGAGGTTGGCTTTAATGATGTAGTCCACGTGTTCACGGTGACATACGCGCAAATTGTCAAGGCTGTCGTTTCCCGCGTCCATGCGGACGAGAATCGGCAGATCCGTCACGCGCCGGGCATACGCGATGCTCCGGGTTAAAAAAGCAGCCGTCCCGTTCTGGACATGCGTGCTGCCTTCCCGCAGTTCGACGTTGACGCCGTAACCCTCCTGGCCCAGGTAAGCAAATATGGGCGCGTAGCCGTCGAAACCTTTGTAGGTGCGGCAGACGCCTTCTTTTCGGGTGCCGGAATTGTCAAAGGGAGAAACGTCGATGTCCAGCGGTACAAAGACGACCGAACCGGCCTGAACACCGGTAAGCGGCGCCTGGACGCGGCGAATCAGATCGGCCGATTCCTCCAGAAGAATCTCGTTCCATCCCGCCGCTTCTGTCGCAGCACGATCCAGGCGTTGCCGAAGCGTCGGACTGGAGGGCACTTTTTGCAGTTGCAAACAGATCGGAAATACATCGTCGTTCCGAAACGGCTCAATATGGTCGAAATCACTCTTGCCTTGGCAGAGAAGCCCGATGTAACTTTTCATCACGTCGGCATGAGAATGATAGGGGTTCTCCATCTCCGAAAGGCGTGTATGGTTTAAACGTTTGGTTAATCTGGTATGTGCAAGCAATGCCCCTACGGTTGCAAGACCGGCATGAGTGGAAAGGATAAGCTTCTTGGAGCGGACGAACTTGATTTTCATATGACACCCCGCAGGTGAATGTTATCTTGTTTATGTCATTCGCCTTCGGGGGTGTATTTGCCTGCTTTTTCTCGCATTTTCATCAGTTGATGATCACGGAATCAGGCAAGATAACCGCAACCAAGACCATCAACAGCAATTTTTTCATTGATTCTAGTTCCTCCTGGCTTTTTTCATATCTTAGCTCGTTTTGTTACAAGTCGCGAATTTTGTGACCCTTAAATTTATTATCGGAGTCTGAACGTATTGTTACAAATATTGACTATTGGAATGCTACTTCGTTTTCATAAACTCAAAAGCACGCGAAATACCATTTGGTATTAAGCGTGCTTCGCTTTTGTTGATCCTCGGATCATATTCAGTTTATATAAAGGAAGAAACGGAATCGGCATCCGTTTGCAGGGAGAGCGGCGCGAGAAAAGGAGGGCAGAGAGAAGCCGGTTTTTCGACAATGGAATCATCGCTGAATCGAAGTCCCCCAAGCCTTGATAGACTTCCTTTACCACGGCAAGCGCGACGTCGACAAGCCGGATTAAGTATAATCTGGAGCTTTTGGGTTATGAGTCACAATATTTTGCCCTTCTCGAAGCCGGAGTCTCTCCTGACACTATCGTTATCATGAAAAAGATTTATTTTTCTTCATTTGTCCTCTCACGGCTTTCTTCAGATTCGGTCTCACACTGTCTATTGGTTAGCCATCTCCAGCCCATCCCTCTGGACTATCACGCAAATATGACGCCTTAAGATTGGGCTTTCATTCAGGTAAATGCGGCTATAATTTACTTCCGTACGAGCGACACACAACACTCCACATGCGTCGTATGAGGGAACATGTCCACGGGCTGGGCTTCGACGGTGCGGAAGCCGCCGTCTTCGAGAATGCGCAGGTCGCGGGCAAGGGTGGCGGGGTTGCAGGAGACGTAGACGACGCGGCGCGGGCGCATGGCGATGATCGTGTCGAGCAGGGCGGCGTCGCACCCTTTGCGCGGCGGGTCGACGACGATGACGTCGGCGGAGATGCCGTCCCGCTTCCAGGCGGGGATGACCTCCTCCGCCTTGCCGACAGCGAATTCCGCGTTGGCGATGCCGTTCAGCTCCGCGTTGCGGCGGGCGTCCGCGACCGCCTCCGGCACGATTTCCACGCCGTACACCCGCTTTGCCCTTCGCGCCAAAAACAGCGAAATCGTGCCGATGCCGCAATACGCGTCGATCACCGTCTCCTCCCCGGTCAACCCCGCGTACTCCAGCGCCTTTTCGTACAGCACCCGCGTCTGAGCAGGATTGACTTGATAAAACGAACGCGCGGAAATGGCGAACCGGATGTCTCCAATCGTGTCATAAATGACGTCGCGTCCCCACAGCACCTTCGTCTCCTCGCCGAAAATCACGTTCGTCCGCGCTTCGTTGATATTTTGGCAAATGCTCGCCACCCCCGGCACGGCGGCGCGAATTTCATCCACCAGCCGCTCCCGGTGCGGCAGATGCCGTCCGTTCGTGACCAGCACCACCATCACTTCGCCGGTATGAAAAGCGGTTCTGGCGACCACATGGCGCAGCACGCCCTCATGCCGCTCCTCGTCATAGGCGGGAATGCCGAGCCGCCGGGCCGCCTCCTTGACGCGCAGCACCGCCCGGTCGTTTTGTTCGTGCTGGATCAGGCAGGCGTCCGCATCGATGATCCGATGGCTCGCCTGCGCGTAAAAACCGCCGATCAAGCCGCCTTCCCGGTCGTAACCGAGCGGCACCTGCGCCTTGTTGCGATACCGCCACGGATCGGCCATGCCGATCGTGGGGTGAACGATGACGCCGCGAGTGGACGCGAGATCGGCATCGGCGGAACGAACCGCGGAAATGGCGGTGTCGGCATCGGCGAAGCGAACGGCGGAAGCGCCGGTGTCAACGCCAACGGAGTTGTTTCCAGCGCCGGCGGCGGCGCTGCGGGCATCGGCGGGCGTGTCCGCCGGTTCCCGCGCTACCGCGATTTTGCCGATGCGCTCCAGCGCGTCGATCACGCTCTGCCGCTTCCAGCGAAGCTGCGCCCCATACGCCCAATGCTGCAGCTGGCAGCCGCCGCACTGGCGGAACACCGGACACGGCGCGTCCGTCCGGTCCGCGCTCGGTTCGATCACTTCCAGCAGCTTCGCATAGCCGTACTGTTTTTTCACCTTCAGCACTTTAACGCGCACTTTCTCTCCCGGCAGCGCCCCGGACACAAAAAGGGTAAAGCCGTTCACCCGGCCCACCCCGGCTCCTTCGTGGCTGACGCCGATAATCTCCGCCACATGTTCCTCATTTTTGCGCACCGGAGGATTCCCGGCCGCATGATCCGACCGCATCGGCGATGAGCCGACATCCTTGCCGCGCGCCGGCGCGTTCCCGTCCTCCCTGTTCTTCACCGCAAGGCGCGCCTTCGACGACGGCCGTTTTGCCATTCCTATCCCACCGCTCCGTTTTTCACGAGATTTCTTCCGTTGTAGCTCGACGTTCCGGATTCATCGACGATGATATCCAGATGGCGCTGCAGCACCGACACCCGGCACGGCAGCAGACCGCCGTACTCGCCGTCCAGATTCAGCTGCGGGGAATCCTTGGACTCCACTTCGATCCAATCGGTCTGAAAATGGATCACGTGGGGGTCGTTCAAATGCTCTCCCCGCGTCGCCATCGTCACGATCCGGATCAGATCGGCCAGATTGCATTTTTTCAAAATGAACACATCGAGAAGTCCGTCGTTCAGTTCCGCGTTGGGCGCCAGCTTCTCAAAACCGGCGACGGAATTGCTGTTGGCGATGAGAAACAGCATGAACTCCCCTTCCAGCTGGAGATCACGGGAACGGAACGTCATCCGGCTCGGCCGCAGCGACGGCAGCTTTTCCAGTCCTTTCATGTAGTAGGCGAGCTGCCCGAGCATCGTTTTCAGTCTGCTCGGCACCTCATAGGTCAATTCCGTCAACGAGCCTCCCCCGGCAATATTGATAAAATACTTGTCGTTCACCTTGCCGACATCGATCGTTCGCGTGAACCCGCGGCAGATGATGTCGCACGCCCTTTTCCAGTCGCGCGGGATGCGCAGCGCCCGGGCGAAATCGTTGGTCGTCCCAACCGGCAAAATGCCGAGCTTGGGGCGCCTGTCCTTCCCGGCCATGCCGTTGATCACTTCGTTCAGCGTCCCGTCCCCGCCGGCGGCGATAATCAGGTCGAAGCCGCGTTCGATCGCTTGTTCGGCGGCGCGCGTCGCATCGCCTTCGCCCGAAGTGGCGTGACACGACGTCTCCAATCCGCCTCGCTCCAGCCGGTCGAGCACGTCGGACAGCCGCCGCTTCATCTCTTCCCGCCCGGAGGTCGGATTATAGATCAGTCTGGCTCGTTTGAACATGCTTACGATCCCCTCTTTTGATCCCCGTTTCCATGCTCTTTTTCCGCTGTCTCCGACGCGTCCGGCTTCAAAAAAGACGAGGCCTGCCGGGTCAGCCATCGCCCCACGAGAGGGTTCGGCAGCAGCGCGCGTCCGTCGTACCGATAGGAAAATCCTTGCAATTTGCGGGGAATCGCCTGTTTGGTGAAATAGCCTTCGCTCAAAAAAAACGGCACCACAATCATGTCCAAATCCGGCCGCCGGCGCCGCCAAGCCTGCATCTTGCACGCCGCCTGATCGGGAGCCAGCGTGGCATAATCCGCGGCGGCGAAACCGCCGGCCGTTTTCACGCGGTCCGCAAGACGGCGCAGCGTGCGCTGCCACCGGCCGCAAAAACCTTTCTCCCGGCTGCCGTGGGCGACAATCCATACCATTTCCTTATCCGGCACGGATGACAGCCGCATGGCGGACTCGTACAACATCTCCGCCGCTTCCGGCGCGTCGTCGAGCGGGCCGCACAGATGGACGCGCGCGCGCACACGAAAACGCGGCAGCTTCCCCGACCCTTCGGGCTCCGGTTTTACCCCGAGCGCATGGGCGATCTCATCCACATGCACGCTGCCCGAACTGGCAAACAGCGGAATGACGGCAATGTCCGTCACGCCGCGGCGTTCCAGACGATCGAGGCCGTCCTGGATCAACCGGCCTTCCACCAGTTCCAAAAACGCGCATTCCACCGGAACGTCCGCCGGCACGTCCATCCCCCGCACCGCCTCTTCCACCAAATTCACCCATTGCGGATCGCGGGAACCGTGGCTGATCACCAGCACCCCGTATCGTCGCATCGGCAAGGCTCCTTACAAAGGAAATTCCCGGACGCATCCCGCGGCGTTAGCGGCCCAACCGTTCCAACGCCAGCTTGTATCCGTCGTTGCCGTAATTGAGACAGCGTTTGACGCGGGAAATCGTCGCCGTGCTCGCGCCGGTTTCCTGCTCTATCTGATTATACGTGCAGCCTTTGCGCAGCATGCGGGCGACTTCCAGACGCTGGGCCAAAGACTGGATTTCGTTGACCGTGCACAGATCGTCGAAAAAAAGATAGCACTCCTCCACGGTTTTCAGCGTCAAAATCGATTCGAACAGCTGATCCACGGTTTTGTCGTTCAGCTTCTTCAGTTGCATGGATTTCTCATCCCCCATGAAGGCAATCGTTCTTGCTTTCATGATACGTCATTTGAGCACCGTTTTCAAACGTTAAAATTTTTATGCGTCACCGGGATAAACCGTTTATTGGGATTCCGCTTGACCGCATTGCGCCGCGAACGAATTCGCCCGTATCGGGACAGAAGTCCATACGCCCGCTCCGCGTTCATCATACTGTGTAGTAAGAAAGGAACGTGATTCCCATGCCTTCATACGGACATTACAACAGACCGGCAAGAATCTCATCCTATGTCGAACCCGGCTATCCCCCGCAGTACCCGTCACCCGGGTGGGGGGATCCGTTCGGCTTCGGCGGCCCGCCCGGTCCGCCCGGTGGCGCTCCGCCCCGACAATCCGGAGGGGGATTCAATTTCAACGATCTGAAATCCATGATCGACCGCCTGGGCGGCATTGACGGCATCCTCGCCACCATGTCGAAAATCAACAAGCTGATGCAGACGTTCCAGCAGATGGCGCCGATGATGAAACTGTTGTTCAGCTCCTTCGGCCCGAAACCCGCGGCGACGAAGCAGGCGAGGTATCGTTCCCCGTCTCGGCGCCGCAGTTCCCCGTCCAGAAAATCCTCCCGCTCCGGATCGGGCACCCGCCGTCGCCGCTGACCAACAAGAGCGCCCCGCAAGGGGCGCTCTCGCTATGTTATTCAAACGTCACTTCCGCATTTTGCGGCACCACATGGATCCACGTCTGTCCGGGTACGAGTTTCAATTCCACGCCGTCCGCGTAAGCGCGGATAAGGCCGTCCTTGAGTTCCCAGGTGATTTCCCTCATCTTGCCGCCCTGCGCCAAATATCCGGACCCCGGTCCCTTGACGTTGATTTCCCGCCGGCCTTCCTTGTCCAAGATGCGGTGGTCGGTGCGGCAGATGAGCACGTTCGCCGCGGTAAGCCGCGTCCCGGTTTCCTTGTCCGTGTGCGGCTCTCCTTCCATCGAGCGCAAGTACACGCCCTCGGCGGCGTCGTATTCATAGGTCACCCGGTACGATCCGATATACCGGATGCCGACCGTCTGCGCGCCGTTTCCTTCCGGCTGCTCGTTTTCGCCGTAAAACGGCAGTTCGGGCGGCTGCCATTCGGTCCGGTACTTTTTGTCCTGCGCGCCCTTGCGGATGTTTTCCATCGAAGTGTACACGTTGTGCGGCGCCTTTCGCTCCTTGCTGCGCCAAAAATACACGTGGTCCCCGCCGTGCACTTCGTTGACAAACGCGTACTGTCCGTTAAGCAGCATCTCCTTGGCCGCCGGACTCCATCCCGCCGCGTAAATCAGCGCGTCCATCGCGTGCGACAACTGGATGAAATAGGGACGGATGCTGCGCACCGGTCCGATGATGTCCGGCGCCTGGCTTTGGTAAAAGGCGACAAAACGCGTAATGTCCCCTTCCGCGAGAATCTCGTATACGATATCCGCCAGGTGCAGACCCGACTGCGGCCGGGCGTGAAACTGATTTTCCACGATGACGGCCGCCGGACGATCAAGCTTTTCCACATCGGTAGGCCGTCCGGTCAGCGGTTCGCGATACGGCTTGGCCGGTTCTTCGACCGGTTCCTTCGCAACCACGTCGACATCCTCCGGTTCGGAAGAAATGTGTTGCGGCGTGTCTTCCGGAATGTTCGCGTTTTTCCCGCCGCAAGCCGCCACCGTAAAGGCCAACACCAGCACCAACCATCCCGTGATCCAACGTCGCGCCCGCTTCATGATCCTCTCCCTGGCATCTGTGAGAATGTGAATGATTCTTCCTATATTTAACCATATTTTTCGGAGCTTGTCCCGCGTGAACGAAAAAAAGCCCGCAAAACCATCGCCATCCCACCGCGCAAACATCCCCATCCCACAAAAAATCCCCGGCTTCAGGCCGGGGAAGCTTCACGGCTTGCCGACCGGCGGACATCGGCGAACATCCGTCGCGGCGGACCCGCGCGGGACCGCGACTACTCGTCCGTGGACAATATGCCGAGAATTTGCAGCAAGTACAAAAACAAATTGATAAAACTCAAATACAGGCCGAGCACGGCCAGCGGAATTTGCTCCTCCGGCACGCCGTCCCGGTATTGGGAGATGTCGTAAAGAATGAAACCGGAAAACACCAGCACGCCGAAAAAGCCGACGACAAGTCCGACCGTTCCCGCATTCAGGCCCGGCACGAACAAGCCGACGAGCGCGAAGCCGATCAAGGCCAACAGCGCGACCATCAAAAATCCGCGCAAAAAACTGAAATCGCGTTTGGAATAATAGGCGTACACCGTCAATCCCGCAAAAATCACGGTCGTCAAAATAAAGGCGGTGTTGATGATCGCCGCGCCGCCCAGCGCCAAATAATAATTGATCGCCGGAAACAGCGTGATGCCGCTGATGAAACAAAACGCGAACACGAACGGATAACCGATCGCCCGACCGCGGCGGCGGATGAACATGGCGGAGACGAGCATCACGAGCTCAATTACCACCAGCGGCAGCATGAAAGCGGGCGGGACGAACTGCATGCCGACATACGTGCCGACGAACGCCGTCAGCAATGTAAGCGTAAACATTCGCAGCATTTTGTGAAAAGAGGCGTTGTACGGACGATCCATGCCGACGGTCATCGTTTCCTTGTGCGGAAGGCTCATCGAATTCCCGTCCTTTCTTCCCCCATGGATTGGTATATTTTTATTTTAGCATATCGTCCGTACAATGATGCCATTTTTTTCAAACTGGTTCGCTCGCCTCCAGCGCAGGCGCCTTCCCCTCCATCACCTGCCGGATAACATCGGGAGGCAGCTTCGGTTTCCGGTCGAACGTCAGCAGCCCGTTGACTTCCTGCTCGACATCCGTCAGCTGGGTGTAGCAAAATCCCTGGATCTCCTTCGCGGACAAGATCGGCTGCACGACATCGGCAAGCCGCCGCAGGAAATCTTGCGGATCTTGGGCGGCCGAATATCCCCATCCGTCCGATCCGTCGATTTTATACGAAATGCCGCCGAACTCGCTGACCATCACCGGTTCTCCGCGGTACGGATACCCCGGCACATAAATCCACCGGTTTTGCGCAATGCTCGCGACCGCGCTTTCCGCCGTGCGGTACCGTGCCTCCAGCACTTCTCTTCTCCACTCGTAGTCGTGAATGGTGGCGATATCGGACACCGTATGTTCCCAGCCGTCGTTGGATACGACGAGCCGCGTCTCATCCAGCGATTTCGTCAGATAATACATCGTCAGCGCGTGCGCCTGCTGCCTTTTGTCGATCAGCATGTTGGGCACGCCCCAGCTTTCGTTGATCGGCACCCAGACGACGACGCACGGATGATTGTAATCGCGCCGCACGGCTTCCTGCCACTCCTGGACGATGCGCTCGACATACGTTTCCGAGTATTGGTAGGCGTTGGCCATTTCCCCCCAGACGAGCAGGCCGAGCTTGTCGCACCAGTACAAATAGCGCGGATCCTCGATTTTCTGGTGTTTTCTCGCTCCGTTGAAGCCCATCGCCTTGGTCAGCTCCACATCCCGGCGCAGCGCCTCGTCCGACGGCGCGGTCAGCAGCCCCCCGGGAAAATATCCCTGATCCAGCACGAGTTTCATATAATACGGGCGGTTGTTCAAACAAATTTTTCCGTCTTCCACGGAAATTTTGCGCATGCCGAAATAGCTCTCCACGCGGTCGACCACTTGACCGCCATCCAGCAGTTCCATCTCGACATCGTACAAATTCGGCGTTTCCGGCGTCCACCAGCGCCCCATGCGGTGGTCGTTGAAATCCGGCAAATGGATCGTCCGCACTTCTTCCTCGTGATGGACCGCGATGACGTCTTCGGCCACCGGACTTCCCTCGAACAGAATGCGCACGCGCAGCGCAAGTCCCGGCTTCCATCCGTCGACCACACTGCGGATGCGGATGTCGTTGCGGTCGATGTCCGGCGTGAACATCACGCGTTTCACATACGAGGAAGACACCGGCTCCAGCCACACCGTCTGCCAGATGCCCGTCGTTCGCGTGTAAAAAATGCCTTCGGACTTCTCCTTCCAAAACTGCTTGCCGCGCGGCAGCGTCACGTCCTTGCTGTAATCGACCGCTTTGACGACGAGCTCGTTCTGCCGCCCCCGGCGTACGGCCCGGGTAATGTCCGCCGAAAACGGCGTATGCCCGCCGTGATGGACGGCGACAAGCATACCGTTGACCCATACCCAGGCGGAGTAATCGACCGCGCCGAAATGCAGCAAAATCCGTTTGCCCTCATATTCGTCCGGCAGTTGAAAAAACCGGCGGTACCATACGGTGTCGTGAAAGTTCGGATCCCCGATGCCGCTGAGCTCGCTCTGAAAGCAGAACGGAACGCGGATTTTCCGCTTCAAATCCGGCTGGACGTGCCATCCGGCCGCGTCCCCTTCCCCGCGGTCGTCGAAATCAAAGTCCCAGATGCCGTTCAAGTTCATCCATTCCCGTCTCCTGAACTGGGGACGGGGATATTCGTTGCGCAAAGATTCCATTCGCTGATTCCAACTCCTCGGTCACATATTGGCGGCAAGGTGCATGCCGGCTCACGGTTCGATGGCGGATACCTTCAAATCGCTGAGAACGATGTGCGTCGCATGGTTGGACCGGATGCCGACTCTTCCGAACAAAAACGCGTTCGGATCCGTATGGACGATCACCGGTTTCTCCATATCGTTCAAAAAGACTTTGATTTCGCTGCCGACCGCTTCGATCCGCAGCCGGTGTTCCACGCCGGGCTGCAAATCCGCATTGGCCAGCGCGAGAATTTCCGAATCGTAATTATGGCGGTACAACTGGATTTTCGCGGAATTGACGGAGACGAAATACCCCATCAAGGCGTCGGACACCTGGTCGGGAAAGTGCGATTCGTTCGTCGTCCGGAACAGCACGCCGGCTTCGCCGTAATCTTCCGCCTCGAATTTCACCTGCGCCTCGATGCGGTAGTCCGTCCAGCGCGTGCTGCCGCCGTACATTTTCGCATCTTCATGCGAAATGCTCTTATATCCGCCGTCCGCCTCGTGCCACAGGCCGTGGACATCGTCCATACCGGCGGATTCCAGCACGCGTTCCGCCGACGCGGGCACCGGCTCCGTCAGGAAAAAGTCGGCGGTTTTCCATACGAGCGATCCTTCCTCCAGCCGGATCCGGATCGTGTGATAGCCCGCCGGCAGCCGGACCGAGCCGACTTTTTGCCGGACCCACTCCGCTCCGCCGTCTCCCGGCCACGGCGCAATTTCGAACGTTTCCCCGGGGCCGTCGTCCACGAACAGCTCCACCTTCACCGGATCGGCGGATGGGCGCCTGACGATGTCAAAAGCGTATGTGCCGGCTTCGGACACGTTGACCTTGTAGCGGAGCCAGTCCCCCTTGCTTTGCAGCGCCGCGGCATGGCTGCCGTCGCCGGCCGCCACGACGACGCCGTCGCCCGGACGGTAACCGGCATCTTCGGAGCGCTTCTTCACATGAAAGCCGCGGTTTTCGCCTTTGAGATAATGCACCGCTTCGATCGTTCCCGGCAGCGGTTTGAACAGTTCGAAATCGCTCGTGCCCGCCGCGTCGTTGGAAAACGCCGTGAACGAGAACACCGGATCGGCGTCGGCATACACGTACCCGATCGACCCCGCCGGGAATCCGTCCGCCGCGATGTCCAGCGTTTTCAGCTGGTCAACGTATACGATCAGACGCGACGCGCCTTTCTCGACGCGCAGTGTATGCAGTTTCGTCCAATCCAATCCGCCGGGCAGCGCCGCCTTGGCCAGCGTTTCGGTGCGCCCGTCCTCCGTTTTCTCGAGGAAGATTTCGTTTCGCGACGGGTCGACGACCGCGCTCGCATAACCGTCGGCTGTATGGGAAAACAGCGCTCCGATGCGCGTCGTCCCGGAAGGCTCGCGATTCATGCGGAAGTTGAATTCGGCGGTAAAGATCGCGTCCGTCTTGGCGGTGCTGACCACCGTTCCCGTATTAGCGTCCCCCTCCACCGCCCAGCGCGCCGCATCGATGCCGCCGTCCAGACGATCGGCAAAATCCGGACCTTTCGGCGCCGGCACCGGGTAGTTCGTCGGCCCGAGCACGTCCATTTTCGAACCGTTGAAGACGAGCCGGTCGATGTTCATCTTCCGCACCGGCGGCCCTTCCGCCGAGCGTCCGACGAGATTGTGATAGACGAGATAATACGAGTCCAGATCCGGCCCGAGCACGGTGGAACTGTGGCCGAGCCCGTGAAAGTCCGGCGCGGTGCTGATGACGAGCGGATTGTTGTCCGGCACGGCGTACGTGCCGAACGGCGAATCCGCCGCCACCGCATAGTTGATGCGATACCCTTTGCTGAACACGTGATTGCCCGTATAGGTCATGAAATAATAGCCGTTTCGCTTGATGATCATGGAACCTTCCGTCCAATGGCCGAGAAACGGAGTCAGCTGCTTGGACGCCCCAAACACATACGGCGATTCCATCTCGACGCCGACGATGCCCTGCGACCCCGCGTGGGTGAAATACCATTTGCCGTCGTCGTCGATGAACACCGATCCGTCGATGCTCATTCCCAGATTCGGCGTAATCGGCTCAAACGGGCCGGTCGGGGAGTCGCTTCGAAACACGTAATGCCCTCTCCCGGCGGGAGACGTGTACAAGTAAAACGAACCGTTCCAATAAACGACTTCCGGAGCGTATGCTCCCGTGGAAACCGGGTGCTCCGTGACGAGTCCTTCGTAGGTCCAATCCAGCAAATTGTCCGAACTCCAAGCTTTGATGCCGGGACGCCCGTCTTTGGTGCTGACGTACAAATAATACTTTCCGTCATGCCGCATAACGAACGGGTCGCCGTTGCCGTAATCTTCCCATTCCTGATCCAGCATGGAAAACGGATTTTCATGCGTCTTCGTCACCTTCAAATCGATCGCCTCCGGTTCGGGGTCGGATTCGCATCCCGCGGCCGCGAGCAGCCACAAGGATACGGCGGATAGCGCGGCGAGCAGCGCCTTCCGAATCGATTTCGCCGGCGTTTTCATCGACATCGTCCTCCTGCTTGATGACCGTCACCCCGTCGATACGTACTCTTAACCCTTGATCCCGCTGATCGCCAACGATTCGATGAAATAGCGCTGACAGAAGAAAAAGACGGCGATCACCGGCACCATCGCGATGACCGCGGCGGCCATGATCATCGGATAGTTGGACTGCGACACGTACATGGACTGCATCGACGCGATCAGCACCTGGATCGTCTGCTTTTCCGGCGTGTGCAAATAGATGAGCGGTCCGAGAAAATCGTTCCAAATGCCCATGAACCCGAGCGCGGCCTGCGCGGCAATGGCGGGCTTCATGATCGGCATGCCGATCGTCCAGAAAATGCGGAAAAAGCCGCACCCGTCGATTTTGGCCGCTTCGATCAGCTCGTTCGGCAGCGCCGACTGCAAATATTGGCGCAAAAAGAACACCGTGACAATGTTGCCGAACAGACCGGGGACGATGAGCGGCAGCAGCGTGTCCACCCAATTGAGCCGGGAAAATCCGATATACTGCGGAATCATGACCACCGAGTAGGGAATCATCATCGTCCCGAGCAGCCCGAGAAACAGCGGCCCCTTGAACGGAAACTCGAATTTTCCGAAGGCGTACGCGGACATCGCCGACACCAGCAGGCCGACGGTCAGCACGACGACGACGATGATCGAGCTGTTCATGAATCCGTACAAGAGCGGCGACTGATCCCACACTTCCCGGTAATTGTCCCAGGTAATCGGGTTCGGGATCCATTTGGGCGGCAGTTCAAACACGTTCTGATGCGCTTTCAGCGAAGTCGACAGCGTCCACACGAACGGCGCAAACATCAGGAAGGAACCGGAAAGCAGCAACAGAAACGCCCACATATCGAGAATCCGTTGGTATTTCACGATCCGATCCCCCTATTCCTGGTATACCCATTTCGAAGACAGCCGGAACTGCAAGAGCGTCACGACAAAAATGATGATGCCGAGCACCCAGGCGAGCGAACTGGCGTATCCCATATTGAAGTAGTCGAACGCGGTCTGAAAAATGTAATACACGACGGTGGCTCCGCTGTACTCCGGTCCGCCGTTCACCGCCAGGACGTAAATTTGGCTGAACGACTGGAACGTGCCGATGACGCCCATCACGATGACGTAAAAATGGATCGGCGTCAGAAGCGGCACCGTAATGCGCCAAAATTTTTGCCAAGCGCCGGCGCCGTCGATTTCCGCCGCCTCATAGTACGTGGTGGGAACGGACTGCAAACCGGCCAAATAGAGCACCATCGTACCGCCGACGCCGCCCCACAGCCCGATCAGGATGAGCGACGGTTTCACCCATTTGGGATCGCCGAGCCAGTTGGGTCCCGCGATGCCGAACCATTCCCACAGCCAACTGTTCAGCAGGCCGAAATCCTTGTTCAAAATCCATTGCCACAACAGCGACACAGCGATGATCGGCGAGATGACCGGCAAATAATAAATCGTCCGCATGATTGAGATGCCCTTGATGCGCCGGTTCATCATGACCGCCAAAATCAGCGCGAAAAACATGCCGAGCGGGACGCCGATCAGCAAGTAAACGGTGTTGAAGATCGACTTCCACACTTTCTCGTCCGACGCCAATTTGACGTAGTTTTGCAGGCCGACCCACTTCGGGGTCGTCAGCATGTTCCAATCATGAAAACTGATGTAAATGGAAAACAAAATGGGAACGAGACCGAAAATCAAAAAACCGAGAACCGGCGGAGCGACAAACACATAGATCCAGGCCAGCTCTTTTTTTCGATATCCGGCAAACGATCTTTTTTTCACCAGGTATTCCCACCTTTACTGCCGACGAAGTGTACCGGCATCGCTTCTGGGCGGATTCGATTTGCTGCTTGCTCGTAGTCCGCTGCCCCACCCGCAGCCCGTTTCGCTCACGTGGTGCTTCCCATGTGGCCTTTACAGGGCGGAGGAACTCCCCATCTGATCCTCATAGAGCAGCGGCCGAGGAACGGAAGAAGTGTCAGCAGCGCGTGAAACGGACCGCTGACACTTCCTCCTCCGGCACAACAGGTGTGCCGGAAGCTGCAGATGAATGGCGGATATCCGATCATGAAGCTGCCGATGACGGGGGCAGGATAGATGGGTGATGTAGTGTAAAAAATGCATCTTATTCTTGAATGAAATGCCGGAACAGTCTCATATGATGCAAAATTACACTAAATTCGCCGAGATCATGCCGGAACAGTTTCATATCATGCAAAATTACACTACATTCGCCGAGATCTGAGGAAACCGGTACAAATGAACTGCAAAAATGCACCCTATCAAATCCATGCCCATTTGAGACGCCTCCTGACGGTGATCCGCACGATATCGACAGCTTCGCGCCGGACAGCTACTTTTTGTTTCCTTGATCGTACAGTTCCTGCAACTTCGGCTGGATTTGCGCCGTCCAGTCTTTGGCCGTCATATCCCCGTTGAACACCTTGCTGGCTTCCTGCCAGAACGTGTCGAGCCACTGCGTGTCTTTCGAACGCGACGCGACGTCGGGGATGCCGTAATCTTCGATGATGTCCAGAAACACCTGACGGTTCGCGGGCGCTTTGTCAAACTGCAGAAATTCGCCTTTCGCCATATCGATCAAGTTCGGCACCGCCTGACCGAGCTGATAATTTTGCCGCTGGCCTTCTTCGTCGAGCGACAAATACGCCGCCAGGTCGAAAGCTTCCTGCGGATGTTTGGATTTGGCGGAAATGGCGAATCCCATCGAGCCGAGCCACGTCGCGGTTTTCCCCGTATTCGGGCTGGCCGGCCAGGCGGCGATATCCCATTCGAACGGCAGATCCCAAAACGCCGGCTGGTCCCACGGCCCCATGGCGAACATCGCCAATTTCCCGGACAGGAAGCGCGTATAGGCGTTCATCGCCTGCTCCGCTTCCGGAGAAGGGCTCACCCCGTGCACGAGGTTCAAATCCGCGACAAATTGCATCGCTTCATAGAATGCGGGTTCGGCCACCTTGATCGTCCCTGTGCCGTAATCGATAAACTGCCCGCCGTTCGCCCAGACGGCGGATTCCAGATTGTACGCGCCAACGCCGTACTGTTCGGGTTTTCCGTCGCCGTTTTCATCGATCGTCAGCTTTTTGGCCGCCTCCAGCATGTCGTTCCATGTCCATTCGCCCGCCTTGGCCGGGGGGAGTTCCACGTTCGCCTTTTCAAACAGATCTTTGTTGTACACGAACGCCCACGGACCGACATCTTTGGGCAGCCCGTACAAGTCCCCCTCGCCGACCGTCTGGCCGTTGTACCGGTAGCGGTCGAGCGCCTGCTTCCAAACGTTGTTCGGGTCGAACAGGTCGGTTTTTTCGAGATACGGCTGCAGGTTCAGCAAAATGCCGGCTTCGACGAACCGGTAAAACTCCGGGCCGCCGACGTAGAACACGTCGGGAGCTTTGCCGGAGCTGACCAGCGTCGTCAGCTTCTGGCTGTATTCTCCCGGCGGAACGGACGTGTATTTGACCGTCACATGGGGAAAGCGTTTGGTAAAAGAAGCAATGAGCTGCTCAAAAATCTTTTTTTCGTTCGGGTTGCCGTGTCCCATAAATTCGATCGTGACGGGCTCCTTCGGCGCGTCTTCGCCGCCGTCGGAACCGCTGTCGCCCGAACCTCCATTCCCCGATCCGGCGTTGTTTCCGCTCGTGCTGCCGGACGGGGTTTGGCCGTTTCCGCCGCTTCCGGACGTATTGCCGCCTCCCGAACAAGCCGTCACAATCAGCATGACACTGATCAGGAGCAGTGCCGCAAGCCGCACAGATTTCCGCATTCGCGTCATGACGAGGATCCACTCCTTTGCATCGTTTTTCGAGACCTTGTGTCTCCCGCACAAAAACCAGCCTGCGCCCGGTTATCGTCCACGGCGGAAGATGGACCGCCGCGGCAGAAGCGCCGCGGCATTTCCGCCTGTCCATGACCGGACCGAATCCGTCACAACGACTGCCACCGCATTGTCACCGCTGAGCCGCTTCCGACATGACCGTCTGCCGCGGCCCGCATGCCACGAATCCGCCGATGCCCTTATTCCGCCTTCGTCCTGCGGGTGAGTCGGAGGAGCAGTACGGCCGCGCCGGCCAGTACAGCCATGACGACATAGATGGCGATGCCGGCGTCACCCGTGCTCGGGTTGCTCACGGCTCCGCCGTCGCCGGCGCTTGCGCCGCCGCCTGCAGCCGCGCCGGTACCGCCGCTCGCCGCTTCTCCCTTCACCACGAAATTGTCGAACGAGACGCGGGCAAAGTGGGAACGAATGCCGACCGTCCCTTCGGTGAACGTCGAATCATGGACATCGATCAGCGGCGTGTTCATATCGTTCACGTACACTTTGATATGGTCGCCTTTGGCTTCCACACGAAGTTTGAACGTTTTCGATTCATCGTAATCCGGCACCATCACGGCTTCGCCGACAAGGCCGTCCCATTTCTGGCTCATCTTGCCGAGGATGACCGTTCCCGCGGCGCCGTCCAGTCCGGCGAAATACCCGTTCATGGCGTCCGGACCCGTGCCGGGATCTTGGACGCGGAACACGATGCCGGAATTCATCCGATTGCCTTTCAGATCCACTTCAATGACGTAATCCGAACCCTCGACCCCTTCCGCCAACGCTTTGACGCTGGCGTCCACCGGGGAAATCAGCGCGCCGCCCTCCGCGACAAAATCCGAGCCTTCCGTAAACGTCTTGAAACCGTTTGCACCCGAAGCAAAATCGCTGCTGAACAGCACCGTTTCCTCGGCCGCCGCCGCCTGTGCGCCGAAAAGCAGCAGCATCAACGACAACAAAACGATCGTCCCCTTCTTCATCTGCATCACCTCTTCATAAAATTCGTAAGCGCTTCACAGGGTTATTATAATTTAATTTAGTATAAAATTATATACTAAATTTATATTATAATTGGCTGTACGGGGAGGAAAGAGGACAGAACGGGTGCGGTTGGGCTGCGGCAGCGCGATGCCGCGTATGACGCTTCATCCGAACAGAGAGCATCCGCCATCATGACGAGATCGGCCATCGCGACGAGCATCTATCACGGCGAGCATCCGCTATCACGGGCGAGCATCCGCTTCAGAGGCGAGCATCCGCTTCAGAGGCGAGCATCCGCTTCACGGGCGAGCATCGGCCATCACGATGCGACGATTTCGTCCTTTCACATTGCGCCGGCGGCACAGTGGCGGTACGATTATCCTTGGTTGCTGGGGAGGTACAGTGGATCAGCGGCAAGCACATTGGCGGAGCGGCCATGGTCAGCACATGGGGGAAGCAGATATATGCCGACTCAATCGACAGTGCCGTTCGCTTGCCGCCAAACCGGCGGTACAGACATTTGTTGGACATATTAGGAATGCGGCTCATCAGCGTGGCAGAACGGACCCTTTGATGGCGCATGGACGAGGCACATGGGACGCCATTCATGGTTGGTGCAGCGGAATTGAGGTTCATTTGCCGACGAAGCCGTGATACGGACATTTGTTGACACAACGGTAGTGCGGTTCATCGTAGACACAGCGGTAGTGCGTTCGGCGACGCCTCGGCCTTGCGAGTTCGTTTACCGACAAAGCGGCGGTGCCGCTCATTAGTAGACGCAACGACACAATCATCTGCCGACAGCGAGGCTGTGCGATCATTTGGCGGCTGCCGAGGCCGTTTCCGGAACAACCACCCGAACGGGAACGACAATCCTGCGCGGCTCGTACTTCCCTTCCATCTGTTCGAGCAGCAGGCTGACCGTCGTTTTGCACATTTCTTCCTCATGCTGCTGCACGTAGGGCACATCAAACATGCCGGGCGGATCGAACGTCACCAATTCCAGATCCTGCGGTACCCGCTTTCCGAGCGCGGCGGCAGCCGTGTACGTGTAACGGCACAATTCCGTATTGACAGTAAACACGGCGGTCATCTCCGGATGCTGCTTCAGGAATTCGTGAATCCGTGCGCCGGCCTGGCCGGAAGCGATGGTTTCCAGCGGAATGAGACACCACAAACTTTTGTCGATCGCGTATTTGCGGTTCAAAAACGCCGTCTCGAACCCGCGCGCGCGCTCGTCGGTCACGGTGTTGGTAATTTCGGGAGAGATGAACCCGATGGACGAATGCCCCTTGTCGAGCAGCATGCCCACCGCCTCGCAGGTGCCGCTCACATTGTCGGAACTGACGCTGTACGTCTTGATTTCCTTCAAAAAGCGGTCGATCAAAACGAGCGGAAAACGTTCCAAGGACAACCTCAGGATCGAATCGTTGTAGTTTTCGTTTTCGACCGGAAAAATGATCATGCCGCGCACCCCGAGCTGCAAAAAGTTTTCGATCGCGCGGCTCTCTTCTTCCTGCGACTCGCGGGTGATGCGCAGCATCAAGTCATAACCGGCGGCGGCGACGCATTTTTCAATGCCGTCCAAAAAACGCTGATCGACAATCGTCTTCATCGTCGGAATGATCAGGCCGATCGTCCGGGATTGCACGGTTTCGCGCAGCGGCGCGCCCATGGATCCGCCGGGCGATCCTCCGCCGGCAATTCCGCCGTTCGCACCGGAAAATCCCCCAGTCCATCCCCTGGACGGCCCGCCGGCAGTCCTCGCCAGATCTCCGGTTTGCCCGCGCTGCAGTTCATCCGGCGTTGCCTGCACAAACGTTCCCTTGCCTTTGATGCGGACGAGCAACCCTTCTTCCGCCAGCCCGATCAGCGCGTTTTTGCTCGTAATTTGGCTCACCCGGTATTTTTGCGCCAGTTCTTTTTCCGACATCACCAGATCGCCTTTGCGCAGCACACCGGATTTGATCATGTCCCGGATATCGTTCTGGATTTGTTTGTATAAAGGCTCGGATTTCATATCAAAAACCCACCACCTGACCAATTTTCACGTGATGCGGGAAAAGTGCGGAAAGGCACATTTCGGTTCGCCGCCCCCCGACGTTTGGTACGACGACTGTCCAGACGACTGCAGTTTGGTTCCTGCTCTTTTTCGCACTCATATATTTAATTTAATATAAATCATATACTTTTTTCACGGGATTGTCTATTTTTGTAGAATGGACCGTTCGCTTGTCTCAAGAAATTCGCTTTTTCGATGTCGTCCTCTTTTCTCACCGGCCCATTTCATTCTAATGGTCATCCATGTCCATTAGCGCCGTTTTTTCGATATTTTGCCATTGTAACGGTCATCGGTGTCCGTTAACGCCCTTTCGGAGGCAGGATTCCGGGTTTTCGAGTCTTTAATGGACATGGATGTCCGTTACACGAGCCGGACGGCGAAAAATCGCTTCTAATGGACACCAGTGTCCGTTAGCCTAGTTTAACCCCCCTTACTCAATACGGAACTGACTCGTATCGAACGACAACAACTCCGAATCATAAAAAAAGGCCGCAATCTATGCAGCCCTTTGTGTATCCGAAAATATGGGTCCAAATGGATCGGGAGATTACGGATTTGTTATGCCGACGGGACTCAGAGTCGCCATTCGACTGAAAAGCCCATTTGGTTCAGGTTTACGCGCCTACATTTGCTTTGCCGCATTGAGCGCCTTCATGGCGATGTCGGTGCGGTAGTGCCGGCCGTCAAACCGGATGCGTTCGGCGTTGTCGTAAGCCGCGCGGCGTGCTTCCTCAAGATCTTTGCCCAGTCCGGTTACGCCGAGCACCCGTCCGCCGTTGGTCACGACGCGTCCGTCCGCCAGCGACGTTCCCGCGTGGAACACGAGCGCGCCGTCGACACGGTCGAGCCCTTCGATCGGTACGCCCTTTTCATACGGACCGGGATAACCGCCGGAGGCGAGCACAACGCATACGGCCGCCTCGTCCTTCCAGTTGATCTCCAGTTCGCCGAGCCGGCCGTTCACCGTCGCCAAAAAAATGTCGGCGAGATCGGTGTCCAGCCGCGGCAGCACCACCTGCGTTTCCGGATCGCCGAAGCGGCAGTTGAACTCGATCGTTTTCGGCCCGTCTTCCGTGATCATCAGCCCGGCGAACAGCACGCCGCGAAACGGACGGCCCTCTTCCACCATCGCATCGGCCGTCGGCTGAATGATCGTACGGACCGCTTCGTCCACGACGCTTTGCGGGATGTGCGGCACCGGAGAATACGTGCCCATGCCGCCCGTATTGGGCCCTTGATCCCCGTCATACACCGGCTTGTGATCCTGCGCGGGCACCATCGGACGCACCGTGCGGCCGTCCACGAACGACAAAATCGACATTTCCTGACCTTGCAAATATTCCTCGATGACGACTTGCGCCCCGGCCTCGCCGAACACTTTGTCCAGCATGATTTCCTTCAGCGCCTGCTCCGCTTGCTCCATCGTGTGGGCCACCGTCACGCCCTTGCCGGCGGCAAGCCCGTCCGCCTTGATGACAATCGGCACCCGTTGGCGGCGCAAATATCGGAGCGCCTCGTCATAATCGTCAAACGTTTCGTAGGCCGCGGTCGGAATGCCGTATTTTTTCAATAAATGTTTGGTGAACACCTTGCTGCCCTCGATAATCGCCGCATCGCGCCGCGGTCCGAACACCGGGATGCCCAGCGATTCGAAATGATCGGCAATGCCGTTGAACAGCGGATCCTCGGGGCCGATGACGACGAGGTCGACGTTTCGGTCCAAGGCGAATTGGCCGAGGGCGGCAAAATCATTTTCGCCGATCGGTACGCATTCGGCCAATTCGGCGATGCCGGCGTTCCCGGGAGCGCAGTAGATTTCCTTCACTTTCGGACTGCGCTTCAACGCCCACACTATCGCGTGTTCCCGGCCGCCGCGGCCGACCACCAGTATCCGCATGACAACATCCTCCCCTTAATGTTTGAAATGGCGCATGCCGGTGAACACCATGGCGATGCCCGCCGCATTCGCCGCGCGGATCGATTCCTCGTCCCTGATCGACCCGCCGGGCTGGATGATCGCGGTAACGCCCGCCTGCACCGCCAATTCCACCGTATCGCCCATCGGGAAAAACGCGTCCGACGCCATCACGCTGCCGCGCGCCTTTTCGCCGGCCTGCTCCACGGCGATTTTCGCCGCCCCGACGCGGTTCATTTGCCCGGCGCCCACGCCGATCGTCATATTGTCGCGCGCCAGCACGATCGCGTTCGACTTCACATGTTTGACGACTTTCCAAGCGAACCGCAGCTGTTTCCATTCTTCCTCGGTCGGCGCCCGATCGGTGACGACTTTCAGCGCCGCTTCATCCAGCTCGCCGGTGTCGCTGTCCTGCATGAGCATGCCGCCTTCCACGGTGGTGATCATCCGCTCCGGCGTCCGGGCGGCGCCGCCTGCCGAACTGTCCGCGGAATCGTTGTGGCCGAACGCCGTACCGAGTTTCAGCAGACGAAGATTTTTCTTTTTCTTCAAAATGTCCAGCGCTTCCGGAGTAAAATCCGGCGCCAGCACGATTTCCAGGAAAATGTCGTGCAGCATGGCGGCCGTCTCCGCATCGACGGTCCGGTTGGCGGCGACGATGCCGCCGAAAATCGAAACCGGGTCCGCTTCATACGCTTTGTAGTACGCTTCCGCGATCGTGGCGCCGATGCCGACACCGCACGGGTTCATGTGCTTGACCGCCACGACCGCCGGCTCCCGGAACTCTTTGACGATTTGCAGCGCGGCGTTGGCGTCGTTGATATTGTTGTAGGACAGCTCTTTGCCGTGCAGCTGCTCGGCGGTGGTGATCAGGCCCGCTCCGGCGAGCGGCTTGCGGTAAAAAGCGGCGCGCTGGTGCGGGTTTTCCCCGTAACGCAGCTCCTGAATTTTCTCGTAGGTGACCGTGTACCTCTCCGGCGCCCACTCGCCGGTCTGCTCGGTCAAGTATTGGGAAATCAGCGCGTCGTAAGCGGCCGTATGGCGAAACACCTTGGCGGCAAGACGCTTACGGGTTGCCAAATCCGTGTCGCCGTTGGCGCGAATTTGTTCGATCACGTCGTGGTAATCCGCCGCGTCGACGACGACCGTCACAAACGCGTGGTTTTTCGCCGCCGATCTCAGCATCGTCGGTCCGCCGATGTCGATGTTTTCGATCGCCTCTTCATAGGATACGCCCGGCTTGGCGATCGTCTGCTGGAACGGATACAGATTGACCACCACGAGGTCGATATAACCGAGTCCCAACTCCTCCATCTGCCGACGGTGCGCTTCGCTGTCCCGCACGGCCAACAGACCGCTGTGCACGGCGGGGTGAAGCGTTTTGACGCGCCCGTCCAAAATTTCCGGAAAACCGGTGACGTCGGAAATGCCGGTGACGGGAATGCCGTTTTGCTCCAGCAGCGTTTTGGTGCCGCCGGTGGAAATGATCTGCACGTCCAGTTCCGCCAGCTGCGACGCGAACTCGACAATGCCCTGTTTGTCCGACACACTGATCAGCGCTCTTTTGATCGCCACAATAATCCTCCTTTATTTCGAGGGAACGAGTTTCCTTGCGAACATGCGATACGGTGCTTACGGCACGATGCTTTACGACGATATTTCGCGGTTCAACGGCACTGTGCGGCGGCCCATGGCGCTCACACTTCCGCTCCCTTGGCAGTGGGCGCTTCCATCACCGCCGGAACCGCGTCAACCTTACCGCCGCGCTGCCTTGGAAGTGGACGCTGCCGTTGCCGCCTAACTGGTCACCGCGTCTCCACCGCATCGGTAGCGGACGCTTCAGCCGCCATCCCGCAATACCGTTACCTTGCGGCCGTCCAACCGAATTCGGCCGGCGCACAGCCATGCGATCGCCTGCGGAAGCAGTTCCCGCTCCGCCGCGTGGATGCGTTCCATCAGCGACGATTCCGTATCGTCGTCGCGCACTTCCACCGCTTTCTGGGCGATAATCGGCCCCGAGTCCAGCCCCTCGTCGACAAAGTGCACGGTGACGCCGGTCACCTTGACGCCGTATTCCAGCGCCTGGCCGCCCGCGTTTACGCCGGGAAAAGCGGGCAAAAGCGACGGATGAATGTTGATCATGCGCCCGTAGTACGCATCGACCAGCACCTTCGTCAAGAGCCGCATGTACCCGGCCAGCACCACCAAATCGATGTCGCGGGCGCGCAGCAACTCCAAAATTTCCGTTTCGTACGCTTCGCGCGACGCGTAATCCTTCGGACGGAACGTGAACGTCTCCACTCCCGCCCGTCTCGCCCTCTCCACCACAGGGGCGGCGGGTTTGTCGCAGACAAGCAGCGCGATGTCCGCACCGAGCCGTCCTTGAGCCGCCAAATCCGCAAGATGTTGAAAGTTGGAACCTTGTCCCGAAGCGAACACGGCGATGCGAAAAGGCCTGTCCGCACGGCGCGGCGGCACGTCAGCGTCCGGTCGGGCGGCAGCCCCTTCCGCCGGCCTGTCATCCCGCAGTTCCGTCATCGTCCAACCCTCCGATCGGCGCCGGTGCCGCCTCCGTCAAAGGTGACGACGCCCGTCCCCTCCGTCACCTGCCCGATGATCCAGGCCTGCTCGCCCTGTTCGCGGAGGCAGGAAACGGCCGCCTCCGCTTCTTCCGCGGCGACTACCGCGACCATGCCGATGCCGTTGTTGAACGTGCGGTACATGTCGTCATGCGTCAGCTCGCCTTCCTTCTCCAGCAGCCGGAAAATCGGCGGCACTTCCCAAGAGCCGGTGCGAATGTCGACGTTGACGGCGTTCGGCAAGATGCGCGGCACGTTTTCAATCAGCCCGCCGCCGGTAATGTGCGCCAGCCCTTTGACCCGAACGCGGCGCAGCAAGTTCAACACCGGACGGACGTAGATTTTGGTCGGGGTGAGCAGCGTTTCGCCGAGCGTGGCGCCGAGCTCATCGATGTGCGCGTCCAGGCGGTAGCCTTTTTGTTCGAGCAGCACGCGGCGCACGAGCGAAAACCCGTTGCTGTGCACGCCGCTGGAGGCGATGCCGATCACCGCGTCACCCGGCGCGATCGTTGACCCGTCCACGATGGCCGACCGTTCGACGATGCCGACCGCGAAGCCGGCGATATCGTATTCGCCCGGTGTGTACATGCCCGGCATTTCCGCCGTTTCCCCGCCGATCAGGGCGCATCCCGCCTGGACGCAGCCGTCCGCCACTCCCTTGACGATCGCCTCGATTTGTTCCGGCACGAGCACGCCGCACGCGATATAATCGAGAAAAAACAGCGGCTCCGCGCCGGTGACGACGATGTCGTTGACGCACATCGCCACCGCGTCGATGCCGATCGTATCGTGCTTATCCATCGCGAACGCCAGCTTCAGCTTCGTGCCGACGCCGTCGGTGCCTGACACGAGCACCGGGTCATGATAAGAACTTTTGCCGAGGGAAAACAAACCGCCGAAACCGCCGAGGCCCGTCAGCACTTCCGGGCGGAACGTATTTTGCACGTGTTGTTTCATGCGTTCGACCGCTTCGTTGCCCGCGGCGATGTTGACGCCGGCCTTCTTGTACGCTTCGGACACCCCGTCCACTCCTTTGTCCAAAAATATGCAGGTTCAACGGTGCCGCCAAGGCGCAGCCTCACTGAACCGTCAAACTGTTGAATCCTTCCATCCGAATCGGCAACCATTCTAACGGTCATGCATGTCCGTTAGAGGCTGTTTTCCGCGTTTTTGCCATTTTAACGGTCACCGGTGTCCGTTAGCTGATGGCGCTGTACGTATGCGAAGCCCGTGCCCGTGTTGCGAGACCTGTTCCCGTTAACTCGCGTGGCGGAAAGCCGTAACCGTACTCGGGTTCGGACCGCCTGCCCGCCCCACAACTTGGCACGCAACTGAACGACGGAACGGCCACGCACCAAACGGCTGGGCATGCAACCAAACACGATACCGTCACGCATGCGGGCCGACCGGACACACGACCGAACACGGTGCTTTCACGCCCGGCACATTGTCGTGTGGATTCGGTTTCGTCGCCGCGAACGGCCGAACACGGTGCTGTCACGCACCCGTGGACCGGACGACTCATCGGCCCCCGAACCTGGCACGCAATTGAACACGGAACTGCCACGCTCCTGAACGGATCGGGCATGCAATCGAATCGGCCCTTGAACCCGGCAGCAACGGCCCCTCACATGTTACGGAACCCGCACGGTGCCGGGGGCCGCGCGATTTTCCTCCGCTTCCAAGTCGCTGAGCCGGGTCGGATACGAATTGTCGAAGCAAGCCGTGCACGTTCCGTAATTGGCGAGTTTCGGATCGCGGCCGAACGCTTCCAGCATGCCTTCTTTGGACAGAAAATACAGGCTGTCGGCGTTGATCGCGCGGCGGATTTCCTCCACCGATTTCGACGCGGCGATCAGCTGTTTGCGGTCCGGCGTGTCGATGCCGTAAAAGCACGGGTTCATAAACGGCGGCGAACTGATGCGCACGTGCACTTCCGTCGCCCCGGCGTCCCGCAGCAAGTTGACGATGCGCAAACTTGTCGTGCCGCGCACGATGGAATCGTCGATCATGACGACCCGCTTGCCCTCCACCACCTTGCGCACGGCGCTCAGCTTCATTTTCACGCCCTGCTCGCGCAGTTCCTGGCTCGGCTGAATGAACGTGCGGCCGGTGTACCGGTTTTTGATGAGGCCGAGCTCGTACGGGATGCCGGTCTGCTCCGCAAAGCCGATCGCCGCCGAAATGCTCGAATCCGGCACGCCGGTGACGACGTCCGCGTCGACAAACGCTTCAATGGCGAGACGGCGGCCGAGATTTTTGCGCGCCGTATGAATGTTGATGCCGTCGATGTCGCTGTCCGGCCGCGCGAAATAGATGTACTCCATCGCGCATACCGCATTGCGGCCGGGCTGGATAAAGCGGTCCTCGCGCAAACCGCGGCGGTCGACGATGATCATTTCGCCCGGACGCACATCGCGCACGAGTTCCGCGCCGATAGCGTCAAACGCGCAAGATTCCGAGGCGAACACATACGCGCCGCCCAGCTTGCCCATGACAAACGGCCGCAAACCGTTCGGATCCAGCGCGGCGATCAGCGTGTCGTTCGTCATGAACAAAAACGCGTACGCTCCCTCAATCCGTTTCAGCGCGGTCCGCACCGCCTCGACGATATCGTCGTGCCCGGAGCGGGCGATCAGATGCGCGACCACTTCCGTATCGCTCGTCGTCTGGAAAATCGACCCCTGCCGCTCCAATTCTTCCCGCAGCACCCGCGCATTGGTGAGATTTCCGTTGGTGGCGATGGCCAGGTCGCCGCCGCGGTACTTGAACACGAGCGGCTGCGCGTTGGCGAGCTTGCTTTCGCCCGCGGTCGAATAGCGCACATGGCCGATCGCCATTTCCCCGCGGAGCGACAGCAGCCGCTCGTTGTCGAACACTTCCTTCACGAGGCCCATGCCGCGGTAATAGCGGAACTCCCCGTTGTCGGACACGCAGATGCCCGCGCTTTCCTGACCGCGGTGCTGCAGCGCGTGCAGCCCGTAATAGCTCAAAAAGGACGACTCGGAATGGCCGTAGACGCCGAACACGCCGCACTCTTCCTTCAGTTTGTCCCAAACGCCGAGCAGTTCCGAATCGTTGCCTTCGTTATAAAATCGCCCTGTCCACAGTCTTTGTTCCATCCCGCGATCTTTTCCCTTCCAGATATCCGTACCGGCGGCACCTAGATCATAGGAGGTACCACAGACACCGCCGGAGACACTAGAGACACCGGATGCATCGGTAACACCGGAGGCGCCTGGGGCACCGGAAGTCCTGAGAACACCGGAAGCATTCGAGCCGCCGGAGATACTGGGTGCGCCGGTTACGCCGGGGGCGCCCAGGGCTGCGGAAGCACTAGAGCCGCTAAAGATTCCGGTGGCACCGGAGGCATCAACGGCGTCAAAGGCGCCAGAGCTGCCAAAGCCACGGGAGATACCGGACGCACCGGAAACATCGGTGACATCGGAGGCGCCGGATGCGTCCCGCCCCATCAACCCGTCACGCGCGGCGCCGCCTCCGCCGGCCTGCGTTCCGGCACAGCCGCCTGCATGGCGGGCGTTTTGCATTATTTGCCCATGAGGCATGGTATCGCATCCTTCCAAATCTGCTCGAGTTCCCGCACGGACGCCTGCACCGCCGGTGTTCCGTTGACCCGGATCGTAATCCCGGAGCCTTTCACCTCACCCAGCACCGCGTGAGGAACGCCGAATTCTCCGGCTAATGCGAGGAGCTGCTCCACCCGCTCCGGCGCGGCCGAAAGCAGGATGCGCGACTGGCTCTCACTGAACAGCGCGAAATCCGGGCGCAAATTCGTCCGCACATCCACGTCCGCGCCAAGCCCGCCGCTGATGCACGATTCCGCCAGCGCGACGGCGAGCCCGCCTTCCGAGAGGTCGTGCGCGGATCGCACGAGCCCGCGCCGGATCGCCTCGAGCACGAACCGCTGCAGCCGCTGTTCCGCCGCAAGATCGATGGCCGGCGGACGTCCCTCCGTCACGCCGTGGATCACGTACTGGAACTCGCTGCCGCCGAGTTCCGCCTTCGTCTCGCCCAAGAGCGCGATGACGTCGCCTTCGCGCTTGAAGCCCTGCGTCGTGATGTGATCAATATCGTGCACGAGGCCGACCATGCCGATGACCGGCGTCGGGTAAATCGCGCCTTTGGCATTCTCGTTGTACAGACTGACGTTGCCGCCGATGACCGGCGTCTCCAGCGCCCGGCACGCCGCCGAAATGCCGTCGACGGCTTGTTCCAGCTGCCAGAAAATGTCCGGTTTTTCCGGGCTGCCGAAATTCAGATTGTCCGTGATCGCCAGCGGCTCTCCCCCGGAGCAGACGATGTTGCGCGCCGCCTCGCATACGGCGATTTGGCCGCCGACATACGGGTCGAGGTACACAAACCGGCCGTTTCCGTCCGTCGTCATCGCCAGCGCCTTGCGCGTGCCGCGAATCGTCACGACCGCCGCGTCCGACCCGGGACCGACCGCCGTGCTCGTGCGCACCATGTAGTCGTATTGGCTGTACACCCATTCCTTGCTGGCGATATTGGGCGACGCGAGCAGCCGCTTCAGCGCGTCGGTCAGATCGGTCACTTCCGCGTACCGCGTCGTGTCGACCGCAGCCATCCGCTCATAATAGTCCGGCACCCGCGAAGGTTTATGATACACCGGGCAGTCGTCGACGAGCGCCCGCACCGGCATGTCCGCGACCAGCTCGCCGTGGTGGAACAGCTTCAGCCGGCCGTCGTCGGTCACGCGGCCCACTTCGACGCACAGCAATCCCCAACGGTCGAAAATCGCCTTCGCCTGGTCCGCCTTGTCGGGCTCGACGACGAACAGCATGCGCTCCTGCGACTCCGACAGCATCATTTCGTAGGCGGTCATGCCCTCCTCCCGCTGCGGAACGCGGTCGAGATACAGTTCCATGCCGTTGCCCGCCTTGCTCGCCATTTCCGAACTGGAACACGTGAGGCCGGCCGCGCCCATGTCCTGAATGCCGATGACGATGCCGGAGCGGATCAGTTCCAGACACGCCTCCATGACGAGTTTTTCCATGAACGGATCGCCGACCTGCACCGCCGGGCGCTTCGCCTCCGACTCCTCGGTCAGCTCTTCCGAAGCGAACGTCGCGCCGTGAATGCCGTCGCGGCCCGTTGCCGGGCCGACATAGAACACCGGATTGCCGACGCCGGAAGCGACGCCGCGCATGATATGTTCGTGTTCGATAATGCCGACGCACATCGCGTTGACGAGCGGGTTGCCCTCGTAGCTTTCGTCGAACTTCACTTCCCCGCCGACCGTCGGGATGCCGACGCAGTTGCCGTACCCGGCGATGCCTGCGACGACGTTTTCAAACAAATATTTCACCCGCTCGTTGTCCGGACGCCCGAAGCGCAGGCTGTTGAGCAGCGCCACCGGCCGCGCGCCCATCGAGAAAATGTCGCGGATGATGCCGCCCACTCCGGTCGCCGCGCCCTGGTACGGTTCAATCGCCGACGGATGGTTGTGGCTTTCGATTTTGAACGCGACCGCCAAGTTGTCGCCGATATCGACGATGCCCGCCCCTTCGCCGGGGCCCATGAGCACTCTCGGGCCCTTGGTCGGAAAACGGCGCAGCACCGGCTTGGAATTTTTGTAGGAGCAATGTTCCGACCACATGACGCTGAATACGCCGATTTCCGTGTAATTCGGTTTCCGCCCCAAAAATCCGCAAATTTTTTCGTATTCTTCATCGGACACGCCCATTTGACGGTACAGTTGCTGCTCCGCGATCTGTTCCGCCGTCGGTTCCTTAGCGGACAACTGCTGCGCCATCCGTTTTTCCCTCCCAGAAATGCAAAATCGACGTGAACATGCGGCGCCCGTCTTCCGAACCGAGCAAAACGTCGACCGCACGCTCCGGATGGGGCATCATGCCGAGCACGTTGCCGCGCTTGTTGCAAATGCCGGCGATGTCCGCCACCGAACCGTTCGGATTTTCCCCTTCGTATTGAAACATGATCTGACGGTTGGCTTTCAGTTCCGCCAGCGTCGCCTCGTCGCAATAATAGTTGCCTTCCCCGTGGGCGATCGGAATGTTGATCACTTCCCCTTCTTCATACGCCGCCGTGAACGGGGTGCGGTTGTTGACGACGCGGAGTTTTGCCGGATGGCAGCGGAATTTCAACGTTTTGTTGCGCAGCATCGCGCCGGGCAAGAGTCCCGATTCCAGCAAAATCTGAAAACCGTTGCAGATGCCGAGCACCAGTTTTCCTTTTTCCGCCTCTTCCACGAGCGCCTGCATCACATTCGCAAAACGCGCGATCGCCCCGCTGCGCAAATAGTCGCCGTAGGAAAATCCGCCGGGCACGATGAGGCAGTCGTATTTGGACAGGTCGGTTTCCGTGTGCCATACGTAATCGACCGGCTGATGAATCGTGTCTTCCACGGCCTTGTAACAGTCGATGTCGCAGTTGGAGCCCGGAAACACGAGCACGCCGAAGTTCATGTTTATCCCTCCAGTTCGAAGCGGTAGTCTTCGATGACCGTGTTGGCCAGCAGTTTTTCGCACATGTCCCTGACGCGCGCCTCCGCTTCCGCCCGGTTGTCCGTGTCGAGCGAGAGCTCCATGTATTTGCCGATGCGCACTTTTTCCACTTCCTTGAATCCCATCGAGTGCAGCGCTCCCTGCACGGCGTTGCCCTGGGGATCGAGCACGTTTTGTTTGATCGTGACGTACACGGTCGCTTTCAACATGAACCTCGGCCTCCTTGGTAATGAGAATGGCAAAATATCAGTGTCACGCCGTCATCCGTATCGGCATTTGCCGGCATTACTCGCCCATCAATCGACGCCGGATTTCCCGGTAGCGGTTCGCCGTCGCCTCGACGACGTCCGCGGGCAGCGGCGCGGGCGCGCTGTTTTTGTCCCAGCCGGAATTCGCCAAATACGAGCGCACCGGTTCTTTGTCCATGCTGTCGATTTCGATGTCCAGCGCGTAATTTTCCTTGGCCCAGAAACGCGACGAATCCGGCGTGAACAGCTCGTCGATCAGCGTGAGCCGCCCGTCGATCCAGCCGAACTCGAACTTGCAGTCCGCCAGAATGATGCCGCGCGACGCGCAATATTCGCGCCCGGCCTCGTACAGCCGCAGGCTGACATCTTTCAGCAGCGCCGCCGTGTCCGCGCCGACCCGCCGCTCCATTTCGGCAAAGGAAATGTCTTCGTCGTGGCCGACGTCGTTTTTCGCCGCCGGGGTGAACAGCGGCTGTTCCAGGCGCGCGTTTTTGCGCAAACCTGAAGGCAGCGCGATGCCGTTCACCTGTCCGCTCGCCTGATACTGCCTCCAGCCGCCGCCGGTCAAGTAGCCGCGCACGACGCACTCGATGTCGATGCGCTGCGCCCTGCGCGCCACCATGACGCGGTCGCGAAAATCTTCGGGGTTGTCGAACACGCCGTCCAACCGATCGACATCCGTATGCACGACATGGTTCGGCACCACATCCTTCGTGCGTTCAAACCAGAAAGCGCTGAGCAGGTTCAGCACATTGCCCTTGTCCGGCACCGGCGGCGTCAGCACGTAGTCGAAGGCGGAAATGCGATCGGTCACCACGATCAGCACATGCTCTCCCAAATCATATAATTCCCTGACCTTGCCTTTATGCAGCAAGGGCGCGCGCACGCGTCCTTCCGCTGTCGCCAGCGCGTTGGTCGCCGTCATTCGCAACCTCCCCATCCGTGATCAACGTCAAATGAACCTTGTTGCGCATCCATCGAAAAGCCGTATGGCAAAAATCCGTCAAACAAGCCCCAGCCTGCGGAAAATCGTGTCCACATGTTTCAAGTGCCAGGAAGGATCAAAGCAGTCTTCGATTTCTTCCTCGGTCAGCGTCCGGGAAATGACGGGATCTTCTTTCACGATGTCCTTGAACGAACGCTGTTCCTCCCACGCCTGCATCGCGCGCGGCTGCACCGTGTCGTACGCCTGCTCGCGGCTGAAGCCTTTGTCGATCAGTTTGGTCATGACGCGTCCGGAAAACGGCAGCCCGTACGTCCGCTCCAGATTGCGGCGCATGTTGTCCGGGAACACCGTCAAGTTTTGGATAATATTGCCGAGCCGGTTCAGCATGTAGTTGAGAAGCTGCGTCGCGTCGGGCAAAATGATGCGCTCGACCGACGAATGCGAGATGTCCCGTTCGTGCCAGAGCGGCACGTTTTCGTAGGCGGACAGCATATGACCGCGCACGACGCGCGCGAGCCCGGAAATGTTTTCGCAGCCGATCGGATTGCGCTTGTGCGGCATCGCGGACGAGCCCTTCTGCCCTTTGGCGAACGGCTCTTCCACTTCGCGGAATTCGCTTTTTTGCAGCGCGCGGATTTCCGTCGCGAACTTGTCCAGCGAGGTGGCGATCAGCGCCAGCGTCGCCATGTATTCCGCGTGCCGGTCCCGCTGCAGCGTCTGCGTCGACACCGGCGCCGGTTTGATGCCGAGCTTGCCGCACACGTACTGCTCGACGAACGGGTCGATGTTCGCGTAAGTGCCGACGGCGCCGGAAATTTTGCCGTACTGCACGCCGTCCGCCGCATGGCGGAACCGTTCGAGGTTGCGCTTCATTTCTTCGTGCCAAAGCGCCAGCTTCAGCCCGAACGTCGTCGGTTCGGCGTGCACGCCGTGCGTCCGGCCCATCATGACGGTGTCTTTGTAGCGGACCGCCTGCTCCTTCAAAATGCCGATGAAGCGCTCAATGTCCGCTTCCAAAATCGCGTTGGCCTGTTTCAGCAAATAACCGAGCGCCGTATCGACGACGTCCGTCGAGGTCAGCCCGTAATGCACCCATTTCCGTTCGGGACCGAGCGATTCCGATACCGCGCGGGTGAAGGCGATCACGTCGTGGCGCGTTTCCTGCTCGATTTCGTAAATGCGCTCGATGCGGAACGACGCGTTTTTCCTCAGCTTCTCCACATCTTCCCGCGGGATGACGCCGAGCTCCGCCCACGCTTCGCACGCGCACAGCTCCACTTCCAGCCAAGCCCTGAATTTGTTTTCTTCCGTCCAAACGGCCGCCATCTCCGGCCGGGTATATCGTTCGATCATGTACGGTACCTCCGGTAAATTTGTACTTCTTCGTTCCAGACGCCCGCCGATTCAATCCAGGCGATCGCCTGCTCCGGCCGCTCCGCCAGCACGTTGATGTGCCCCATTTTGCGCTGCGGCTTCGCCTCCCGCTTGCCGTACAAATGCAGCTTGGGCGTGACGCCGAACCGTTCGGCCGTCCGCGCCGCTTCGGCGCTCGCCAATAGCTCCAGCGCCGGCTGCACATGCTGGCCGAGCAGGTTGACCATGACGACCGGGGTGAGCAAATCGACCGGACCGAGCGGCAGTCCGCATATCGCGCGCACGTGCTGTTCGAACTGCGACGTCTTGCACGCCTCCATCGTGTAATGGCCGGAATTGTGCGGACGCGGCGCCAGTTCGTTGACGTAAATGCGCCCGTCGGCCGTCACGAACATCTCCACGGCGATCAGGCCGACGACACCGAGCGCGCGGGCGATGGCGCAAGCGATGCGCTCCGCTTCCCGCGCCGTCTCGCCGCCGATGCGCGCCGGTACGATCGATTGGTGCAAAATGTTGTGCACGTGAATGTTTTCCGCCGCGGGAAACGTGCGGATTTCGCCGTGAACGCTTCGCGCCGCGATCACGGATATTTCTTTCTCGAAGCGGACAAACTGTTCCAATACGAGCTCCGTTCCGGCCGCCTTCGCTTCGGCGTAGGCTCGCGCCAAGTCGGCTTCGCCGCGGATCACCCACTGCCCTTTGCCGTCGTAGCCGCCGGTCGCGGTCTTGAGCACGCACGGATAGCCAAACGACGCCGCCCATTCGGCAAGTTCGGCTTCCGATCCGATCTCCGCGTACGGCGCCACCGGCACGCCGGCCGCCTCGATGGCGCGCTTTTCCCGGAGCCGGTGCTGCGTCGTGTGCAGCAGACGGCTGCCCTGCGGCACGTACGATTCGCGCATGAGCATGTCCGCCGTCCCGGCGTCCACGTTTTCAAACTCGTAGGTAATGACGTCCGACGCGCGCGCCAGCTCGCGGGCCGCTTCCAAATCCGAATACGCGGCGACGATTTGCCGGTCCGCGACTTGGCCGCACGGCGCGTCTTCCGCCGGATCGAGCGTGACGAACCGGTAGCCCATCGCCCGGCCGGCGAGCGCCATCATGCGGCCGAGCTGGCCGCCGCCGAGCACGCCGATCGTCGCGCCCGGCAAAATCACCGGCGCCGAAGACGCCTCTCCGCCGCCATGTGCCGATGAAACACCGGTTTCCGCCATGGTGGACGAACCCCTCCCCTTCGCGGCTCCGCCGGCCTGCTCCCCGATCATTCCAGATCACCGCCGGCGATCACTTCATCGCGGATGCGCGCGCGGCGCGCGGCGATGCGGGCCTGCAGCGCGGCATCGAACGCGCCGAGCATCTGCGCGGCGAGCATCCCCGCGTTGGTCGCGCCCGCTTTGCCGATCGCCACCGTCGCCACGGGAACGCCCGCGGGCATCTGCACGATGGACAAGAGCGAATCGAGGCCGTGCAGCGCCGCCGACTGCACCGGGACGCCGATCACCGGCAGTTCGGTCTTCGCCGCCACCATGCCGGGCAAATGTGCGGCGCCGCCCGCGCCGGCGATGATCACCTTCAGCCCCCGGCCAGCGGCGGACGCGGCATACTCAAACATGAGGTCCGGCGTGCGGTGCGCGGACACGACTTTTTTCTCATACGGCACTTCCAATTCATCCAGCACGGCGCAAGCGTGCTTCATCGTTTCCCAATCCGACCGGCTGCCCATGATGACGCCCACCAGCGGTTGATTCGCCATGTTCGCTCGTTCCCCCTCGTTTTCTGCGCTTATCTGTATCCGACCGGTTCCGCCCGGCCATAACGGACTTTTTATTCCGAATATTTCGAAACTCCTTTCACACGCTCCAAGAAACACAAAAGCAGGTTGGCTCCGAAGGTGCAACCTACTTTTTTGGAAAACGGGCAAAAAGGGGCCACGGTACATGTTCCATGTCCCTTATTGTTCCCTCGTAGTCCAAAAATTTACGGTTTTTGGGTAGAAACTTTCGGGCCATATTCCCGAGATTATACGAGTGCGCATTTATTCGATTACAGGTTCAGTTTATCAATCTTTGACATGGGATGTCAACGGTTTGGATGGACAAATCACGAACATTCCACAAAATTTTCGATTCGATAGTTCGTAAAACGGTCGTGTCATTCGCCATTCACATTCTTGAGGAATGAAAAGTTCGGAGGGAAAAAAGCAAAAACCGAGCCGGAGATTCCACACCGATCTCTGACATTTTCGGCGCGGGCGCCGTTCATCCGGCTCGCGGCGGTTACGGCGCGCAAAACACGAAGAGGTTTGCTGAGCGGATTTGCTGAGGCTTACGGAACGTTCACGGCTGCTTCGCCATCTCTTTCGGCGTGACGCCCCAGAATTTGCGGAACACTTTGGTGAAATAGCTGACGTCCCGATAACCGACGCTGCCGGCCGCCTCGTACACTTTCGCGCCGCGCAGCAGCGCCTCTTTGGCCTGGTTCATTTTCCGTTCCAGCACATAAGTGGAAAACGATTTGCCGGTTTCTTTCTTGAACAGTCTGCTCAAATAGGAGGGATTGATAAACAACCGTTCCGAGACGGTATGGAGGGACAATTCTTCCTGCATGCCGTTCTCGATCATTTCCAGAACGGCGAGCACCATCCGATGCCCCGCGGCGCCGCGCTTCTGCTCCAAATGCTCGATGAAATTTCGCAAAATGCGGTTCAGGCAGTCGTACACCTGATCTTTGGTGGAAAACAGCCGCAAATTTTGCAAATACGGCAAATCCGCGCCCGCGACTTCCCTGACGGAGCAGCCGCGCTGGTGAATCAGACGCACGAACAGGCTGGTGAAATACAACAGCCCTTCATCGGCCTCGTCGACCGAATCGGACGTCTCCATGATCAGCCGCCACAATTCGCCGAGCGCCTCCGCGCATTTGGCGGAATTGCCGGTATCGATCGCAATTTCCAATTCCCGCTCCAGATCGGGATAAAACGTGACAATCGGCTTGGGCTCGAAGCGATCCTGATAGGTGACGGCGATCGCGTTGCCGTAAACGATGCGTTTCCGCAGCGCTTCGCGCGCCTGTTCGTACAGCTTGTGCAGATCGGCCGGCTTGTCCGAAATGCCGCTGATGCCCGCGCTCGCCGACGACTTCAGACATTCGCCGACGATGCCGAGCAGTTTGCCGACACTGGCGTTCACGTGATGAACGAACGCTTCGCGGCCGCACGTTTCGTCCGCGGTAAATACGATGACGGTCGAACCGTAGCTGTCGACCGTGACCCACTCCGTCCCCTTGTCGACGTTCTCCTGGCAAATGTATTTGAGCGACATTTGCAGCTGCGAATTGTCCGTGTCGAGGCTCTCCGCCTCCTCCCCGAAAGGGGGATCCATGTCGACGATGGCGACGGCGTATTTCTTTCCCCGTGCGATATCCAGCATGAGGTCGCGGCTGCGGGTTTCGATTTCCTGCGGCGAATATTTCCCCTGCAGCCAGTTGGCCAAAAACGACTCCCGCAAATACGGCAAATGCTCGTTCCATTTTTCACGCAGCAGCGACTCGTGGTGCAGCCGGTCCAGCTGTTCCCTGAGCTCTTCCGCCGCCTGCAGCACCGCTTCCAGGATTTCCTTGTCGCCCGCCGGTTTGAGCAAATACTTCGTAATGCCGAGCTCCATCGCTTCCCGGGCATATTCGAAATTGTCGTGTCCGCTCAGCACGATCAATTTCACGAGCCGGTCTTTGGCGGAGATGCGCCGGGCCAGATCGAGCCCGTTCATTCCCGGCATCTGGATATCGAGCAGCATGATGTCCGGCTTTTTGCGGTCAAACATCTGCAGCGCTTCTTCGCCGCTCGCGGCAAGCCCGGCGACTTCGATGCCGTGATCCTCCCACGGAATGTCATGAGCCAAATTGGTTCGCAGCCGCGGTTCATCTTCGACGATCAGCAAGTTCACAGCGATTCCTCCTCGTTCCTTCAGTCAGTCCGACACCTCGATCGAAGACATTCCCGGCGGTCATGCTGCGCGTGGCGGAACGCCGACGGCGTTGTACATAATGTATTCCCCGTCTTGTGACGAAAAACCTTCCGTTTCGGCCGGAGCCGGAAACGGAAGGTTTTTCCATTCGTTCTTATTATTTCGAAGCGAACCACGCTCTTGCGTCGTTCACCATTTGCTCGCCGCCGTCCGCTTTCCACTGCGCCAAATACGATTCGAAATTGTCCAAACTTTCCGCGCCGGCAATAAAACGCATATAGGTGTCTTCCGAGAATTTCGCCAGTTTTTGCGCGTGTTCGGAAATGCTTTGGATCGGCGGCGCGTTGGACATCGGATCTTCCACAAACAGCCCTTCGGCGAGCGTCTGCAGTTCTTCAAAATAGTTGTACAAAATCGGATCTTTTCTGACCCGGGCTTGCCAGTACGTCGAGTACACCCGTTCATCCACGCCCGTCAGGAAGTAGCTGGCGTTGTTCAGATCGTCAAACGCCGGCAAAATCGGGAAATATTTGCCGTCTTCCACCTTGTGATGCACGCCTTCCTGACCGATAACGAGTTCCTTGAACAGATCTTCCTCCAGCTTCATGTTCATGTAATTCATCGCATGCTCTTTATTCGGCGCCCATTTCGGAATCGCGATGAAGTAGGTGATACCGGTATTGATTCCGACTCCCGCTTTTCCGTTTTCGTCTTTGAGGAACGGCAGCGTCGCGAGTTCGGCGTCGGGGAAATTGCGCTCCAGCGCCCCGACCACAGACGGCGCACTCCACCAAGCCAGCTTCATCATCGCCGCCTTACCGCTCGTGAACTTCTCAATAGCCGTCGTTCCCGTGTTGATCGGCCACTCGGCGTCGATCAGCCCTTCGGTATACAGCTTGTTCATGAACGCGAGATATTCTTTCATGCGGGGATGCTCAGACTGATGGTACAGCTGGCCGTCGACAACATCCCAAGAATTGTAGATGCCGAACGCGGAAGCGATTTCTTGCAAGACGCTGCCGTACCATACCAAAGGAATGACTTTCTTCTTTTCTTTAAACGCTTTCAGCACGTCGTACAGTTCGTCGAGGTTCGTCGGCAGCTTCAATCCGAGTTCGTCCAGCCAGTCTTTGCGCACGACCAGGCTCGAGCTCGCGTAATTGCCCGTGCCGGCTTGCGGAATCGCGTAAATTTTCCCGTCGATCGAGGCCGCTTCCCACGATGCTTCCGAAATGCCCGCCTTGAGGTTCGGGCCGTATTGGTCAATCAAATCGTTCAGCGGTTCCAGCGCTCCCGCTTCGGCCAACGTGAAAAACTGGTCCTTCGTCAGCCGCAAGATATCGTACTTTTCCTTGTTGGACATCAGCAGGTTCAATTTCTCGTTCGCCATTTCTTCCGGCAGCATTTCATAGACCGATTTGTATCCGGTTTTCTCTTCCAAAAACTTCGCCGTGAATTCGGCGTTCGGGTCAAAGCGGTCGAAAGGCTGCAGTTGGCGCAACACCGGTTTTTCTCCGCTCAGCGGATCTTTTTTCTCGTTGTTGTCGTTTTTGGACGATTGGTTGTTGTCGCTGGTCGACGGGCCCGCAGTTTCACCGGAGCCCTGTTTGTCGTTTCCGCCGCCGGAACCGCCGCAAGCGGTGACCGCCAGCATGGCGACAATCAGGAGAAGAATCGTCAATGTTTTTCTCATCTTCGAAAACCTCCCTTGGAATCATCACGTAGACTTTTTTTACGATGCATGAAAGCGGCACAACAACGATACTTCATCCTTTCACCGATCCGAGCAATACCCCCTTTACAAAATACTTTTGCAAAAACGGATAAACGAGCAAAATCGGTACTGTCGCCACCATAATCGAGGCCGCCTGAATCGCCTGCGGAGACACGTTCATCGCCCTGTCCACATCGATTTTGTCCAGCTGCAAAAACACGTTGTTGGCGGAAGCGAGCAGTTCCTTCAAATACAGCTGTAGCGGTTTCAATTCAGGACTGTTGATGTAAATCATGGACATGAAATAATCGTTCCAGAAAGCAACCGCATAGAACAGGGCGATCGTCGCCAGCACGGGCAAAGACAGCGGCAGAAAAATCTGAAACAGGATGCGGAAGTTGCTGGCGCCGTCCATCTTCGCCGACTCTTCCAGCGCATCGGGCAGCCCTTCGAAATAGTTTTTGATCACCAGCATATTGAACACGCTGACCATGGCCGGCAGGAACAACACCGGAAGCGTGTTGATCAGGTGCAGATTGCGGATCAGCAAGTAGGTGGGGATCAACCCGCCGCTGAACAGCATCGTGAACACGAAAATCAGGATGAAAAATTTTCTGCCCCGGAGGCGCGGCTTCGACAGCGGATAGGCGGTGAGCGAAGTCATGAACAGACTGAGCGCCGTCCCGCACACCGTCACGATCACCGAATTCTTGAAGGCGTTGGCGAACATGCGGTCCTGGAGCACATACTTGTAGGTGCCGAACTGCAAATCGACGGGGATAATATGCACTTGCCCCGAGATGACCGCCGCTTCGCTGCTTAACGATTTCGCCAGCAAGTTCAGAAAAGGAAAGATCGTCAAAATGCCCAGCAGGACAAAGAACGTATAGTTGGAAAACACAAACAATTTATCCGCAAACGACGTCTTGTGACGCACACTAAGCCCTCCTTGTCACCAGATTCCGCGATGCAGAAATTTTCGGGCCAAATAGTTGCCGCCGATAATCAGGATGAAGCCGACGACGGAATCGAACAGGCCGACCGCTGTCGAGAAACTGTAATCCTGCTGGCCGAGCCCCATCCGGTACACGTACGTGCCGATGACGTCCGCCACTTCATACACGATCGAGTTGTACATGACGAGAATTTGCTCCGTACCCGCTTCCAGAATGTTCCCGAGCCGGAGAATGAACATGAGCAAAATAATCGGAATCATGCCGGGAAGCGTAATGTGCCAAATTTGCCGGAAACGACCCGCGCCGTCAATTTTGGCCGCTTCGTAAAGCTGGGGATCGATGCTTGCGATCGCCGCCAAGTAGACGATCATGCTCCACCCTGTCTCTTTCCAGCCCGCCGAAGTGACCAGCACCGTGCGGAACCAGTCCTTGTCCATGAAAAACGAGATCGGTTCACCGCCCAACGACACGATGATGCGGTTGACGATGCCTCCGTTCGTCGACAGGATATCGATAAACAGTCCGCTGACGATGACCCAGGACAAAAAATGGGGAAGATAGACGACCGTCTGGATCCCGCGTTTGAACACCATGTTTTTCATTTCGTTCAACAATATCGCCATGATGATCGGCAACGGGAACAGAAACACGATCTTGTATATGCTGATGAGCAGCGTGTTGCGAAAAACGATGGCAAAATCGCGGGAATGAAACAAGCGTTCGAAATGTTTCAGACCGACCCAAGGACTCTCGCTCATGCCTTCAAATATATTGAAATCTTTGAATGCGATCAAAATTCCGTACATCGGGGTGTACTTGAAAATAATGAGGAAAATGATCCCGGGGATCAGCATCACATACAAGTCCCAGTCTTTGATTACGTCTGTCCGCAATTTCCTGAAAAAAGACGGATTCACGCGGACAATCCCCCCTCGATCTTGTTGTACGTCCATCATTGTAATAAAAAATCCCCATGGTTTCATAGACGACAACCATGAGGATTTCTGGTAGTTCCATGACTTTTTGGCTATGCCGGGTGCTTCCGGTCAGCAGCGCCGGGCGGAGTCAAGATTTCCGTCCGTTCGAGCGGAATGTACAGCCGCACGGTCGTTCCTTCCCCGAAACGGCTGTCGATGCGCAGCTTGGCCTGCGGTCCGTAATACAGCTTCAGCCGCCCGGCGACGTTGCGCAATCCGAACAATTCTTTGGACGGATCTTCAAACAGGGCGGTGATGCGTTCGTTTTGTTCGATGAGTTCCAGTTCACTATGGATCAAGGCGAGCCGATCCGGGGAAATGCCCACGCCGTTATCCGCCACTTCCAGAACGAGAAAGCCGTCCTGCAGCCGGCCGGAAATGGCCAGTTCCGCGCCTTCGCCGCGCTTCTCCAGACCGTGCAGGATCGCGTTTTCCACGATCGGCTGGAGCAGCAGTTTCAGCACGCACACCTGTCCGGCGTCCTCGGCGACGTCGAAGCGGACGGTAAATTGGTTCATATACCGGAACTGCTGCACTTTCAAATAATACTGGAGATGTTCCAGCGTTTCCGCCACCGTGAATATTTCCCGCCCCTTGCTCAGACTCAGACGAAAGAACTTCGACAAGTTCAGCACCATCTCGCTGATTTCTTCCGCGTCGTAGTTTTTGGCCGTCCAATAGATCGAATCGAGCGTATTGTAAAGAAAATGCGGATTGATCTGGGAATGCAAAATTTTCAGTTCGGATTTGCTCAGCTGCAGCTGATGTTCGTACACGTCACGAATCAGCCGCTGCTGTTCCGCGATCATCAGGTTGAACGCTTCCATCAGCGCGCCGAGTTCGTCCTTCCTTCCGCCGGGCAGCCGGGTGCTCAAGATGCCCATCCGCATTTGCTTCATCCCGTACAGCAGTTCCTTCAGCGGAGCGGAAATCCATTTGTACACGCCGAACGATATGATCACGGCCAGCACGATGCTGATCGCGATGATGAGCATGGTGAACAGCGAAAGCTGGCTCGTCTCTTTGTACAGTTCCTCTTTCGGCTGCACCATGACGAGCGACCAACCGGTTCGGTCCGACTGCGTTTTCCAGACGAGCAGCTCGCTGTCTTCCGGATGGACGCCGCCATCGCGCATCACGTTCCATTGTTCGTAAGAAAGCGCCCGGTCCGGTCCGGCGCCCGCGACGAGTTCCCCTTGGTCCGAATACAAGTAAATGGACGAGCGCGGCGACGGCTGTACCCCCCGTATTCTTTCCAGCAGCATCGTTTTGTCCACCGACAGCACGAGGACGTTCGGCGTGTTTTCCAAGTCCGGCAGTTCCATCAACCGCACGAAATGAACCGTATCGGCGCCGAACAAGCGGTCTTCCTCTCCCGAAACGTAAAAGATCGTGTTGCCGTTGGCCTTCAACGCGGCCTGGAACCACGGTTCGTTCGCGTAATCCAGCTTTTTTGCGCCGTATTGCGTGGACAGCATCGTGCCCGACGCCGTGTGCAAAATCGAAATTTCCTTCAGCGCGCCGTGGATGTCCACAATGTTTTCCATTCGCTCCATGACCGTATAAAAACCGTACAAATCGGACGTCAGCAAGATGCCGCCGGCGTCGAGCAAGATCGGCTTCACGCTGAAATCCGTGGAAATGAGCAGCGACAAATGCTCGATATCGTTCAGCACCGAATCGATATTGTCCAGCACGGACTGCATGCTGTTCGTCGTCCGCTCCCCCGTCTGCCACTCGAGAATGGCGGCCGATTTGACATTGGCGAACAGACTGACGGCGACCAGCGGCAGTAGAATGGACAGGAAAAACATCGTCAGCCGGACCTGGATGTGACTGGCGAACGCATTGCGCAATTTGTCCCACGCTTTCCGCACCATTACCGGCCCTCCTCGCGGTTGTCCCTGTACCATTTGTTCACTTCGTGCTTGATCTCCCATCCGCCCTCGCGGATCCACTCATTGGAGAATTTGTCGAACAATTCCTGTCCGGGATTCATCCCCATGATGATCTGCGCGAACATTTCATTTTCCAGTTTCAAGAGCTGAGCGCCGAATTTGACCATCGACGGGGTGGGAGGACCCTGAAAATCGCTGCGCCGCGCATGCTGCATAATATATTCCACATTTTCGTTCAGCTGACCGTCGCCGCCGAGCCGTTCAAGCCATTCTTTTCGCACCTCGGGATCGTTCGGGTCGGCGAGCGCATACAACACTTCGCGGACGGAACTGTCGCGCTCCTCCTCTCCCGTCAACCCGAGTTTGAGCGTCCGATGTCCATCACCGGCGATGAAGGCGAGCAGGCTGATCGCTTCGCGGGCGTGCTCGCTGTGCCTGGGAATGACCGTATACGACCGGACCATATTGAGGTTCGCCGTACCGGATTGTCCGTCCGGACCGACCGGATAAGGCAAGCGAATCCATTCCGCCTGCGGGTTTCTGCGCATGCTCTCGGCAATCGGTCCGATTACGTCGTCCCACGCGGCCGAAAATAGGCCGACCTGGCCGTTGATGATTTTGTCGTAAAAGCTCGCCGGTTTGTTGAGGATAAATTCCCGGTCGAGCACGCCTTCCGCGTAAAGTTCGGCCAAAAACTCCAAAGCCCGTTTCGTTTCCGGCAAAATGCCGCTGTAGACGAGCTCGTCGTCCTGTTTTTTCCACTGCATAATCTGGTTTCCGCCGCGCGGCACGCCGAACGCGCCGAAAAACGGCGCGGTGCGCGCAAGGCTTCCCGGCATGATCGTGAGTCCCCAGGTGTCGTTTTTTAAGTTCCGATCGGGGTCTCCATACGTAAACGCATACATGACGCGTTTATATTGTTCCAGCGTTTCCGGGGGATCCAGATCCAGCGCGTCCAGCCAATCTTTGCGCGCCATCATCACTTCGTCGCCGTAAACTTCACGGAGGCTCGGAATCGCATAGATGCGCCCGTCAAAAGTCGACGCCTTCCACGCTTCCTCTGGGAACAGTTGCAGCAGCTTGCGCCCGCTCACGCTGTTGTGCAGCAGTTCGTCCAGCGGCAGCAGCAGGCCCATTTCCGCGTACTTGGCAATCCACGCCGGATCGTCCGTATGGATCAAATCGGGAATATCGTCGGAACTCATCAGCGCGTTCAGAAAATCGGCATAGCTGCCGGAATTCGGCATGATCAGCTTCAGTTTCAGCCTCGTGTTTTGCTCGACGTACTCCAGGTACGGATCGCGATTCGCGCCCGCCCCCCGCGGCGCATCCCGGTTGTCGACGACGATCCGGATCGCGGGGGCGTCCTCCTGAAACGCTTCCACGCGGCCTTCCGACCGATTCGCCATGGAGATTTGATCGCAGCCCGACACCGCCAGGAACATGACCAGCACGAGCATCGCCGTCATCCGTCTCCGCATGATCCGTTGATCGCCTCCATCCCTGTATCGAATATGCCGATTGATATTGCGAGTGAAATACGGACGCGATGCTTTGCAAATAGCAACAGGAGTTCGTGCGGGGAACACGAACTCCGTGACAATCGGAACAAACTGCGGTTTCCCGAGCGGCCCTCGCGTCCTGCGAACATCGTCTCCGCACTATCGAACACCATCTCGCACCCTCAAACACCGTCTCGTACCATCGAACACCGATTCCGCACCATCTTCGATGCCAATGATGCCAAGGGGCCGGATGCGGGCGCCGCACGCGCCGATCGCCTTTGCGCAGTTTCCGTTGAATAATCTTATTGTAACAATGAGGAAAGGGGGCGTCTATCTCCTTTTCACGATATCTTCCATGAAGGTCAGCCGGTAAATCTGTTTCGGCCTGCCGCGGGTGCCGGACGGATGGATGCCGACGATTTCCGCGAGGCCGGCGTCGACCCACTTCATCAGCATGCGGTGAGCGCTGCGGGTCGTGACGCCGAAAATGAACGCCAGCTCGTGCGCGTGATAATCCGTTTTGCCTTTCTTGGCGATTTGGGAAGCCAGCCTGCTCAGATAGGCGGTGTTCAGACCGGCCTGTTCCGCTTTTTTCAACACGTCGGGAGAAAGCAGCGACAAATTGTATTCCAGCGAGTCTCCCATTTCCAGCGGACCGATCAGCCCCCCGTCTTCCCGCACGATGAAACAGCTGTTGCCGCCGGCCGACACCGCGTGCCGCAGCGCGCTTCTCGCATGGTTCCCCGCCTCGCTGGCCGACCGGCCGAACCCGATGCCGATGCTTAAGGTCAGCTGGAAGTTGGCCTTGATCTCCTTGGCGATCGGGATCGACTTGTATCCGCCCGTTTCCCTTTCCAACACTCCCCGGGTCGTGACGAGCAAATACTGGCTGCCGTCCAGCGACGTCAAATATCCCTGCATCGAATCCGCGTAATCCAGCAGATGGCGGTAAACGTCGAGTTTGAGCCGCTGCAGTTCGTGTTCGGACGATTGCCGGTTTTCCAGCTTGTCGAAATGATCGACGAGAATAAAGGCGACCACAATTTGGGATTCCCGCATCTTCCGCGTTTCCGTGGACAAAAGCGCCCGTTCGAGCGATACGATGATGTCGTAATCCGAAGGCGTCGCCCATACGCAAGGGATGCCGAGGGCGGACAGACGGCGCGCCGCTTCGGCCGCGCCGGTCACCGCCACCGATTGGTCCCGCTCGAAATGCCGCCGGTGGAACTTCACCAGATCGTCGACAGACGGGCGGGAGGGCCCGTCAAACAAAAAAAACCGGCGTTCCTCCAGGCCGAATTCCCGCATCAAGTGGCGGCTGGCCTTTTCCGGAATCGAGTCCATGCTCAGCGGCCGCAGTCCGTACTGCTTATGCACGCGGAACAACGCCCGGTACAAGCCGGAACCGGTCATCGGCACCACCTGCGCCGGAACGGGAAAGCGGATGCGGTCGCCGGCCAGGCGGTAAGCGTAATGTTCGGTAAACAGGATCACTTCCACCTCGCCGATCAGCGATCCGGCCAGTTCGACAATGTCGTCCGCCTGCGCATACGGCTTCAACACCGGTTGGAACGACGGAAAATCGCGCAGCAGTTCCTCCATTTTCGCCGCCATTTCCGACGGGCAGAGGACGCCGATGGGGATATTTTGGGTGGATACGGGCGAACGTCGCCCGGCGGAATCTGGTGACATCGCGCGCAGCGCCTCCTTGTTGTCCCTCATTGTACCAGCCGGCGGCCGCGATGTGAAGCGATGTCCGGCAGCCGCGGCTTTTATAGCCGCCCGCCGGTTTCCGTTTATGATTTCTCTTGCGATCCCTTTGCCCACGCCCCGCCGATCCTGTCGTGTTTCCTGCAGTTGCCGCGTAATCGCGCGGCTGGTCGGCATCTGTGTTAGACCGCCTTTATGCCGTTTACGCCTGGCTTTCCGCTACTCATGCCGATCCTGCCGCGATTCCCGCAGCCGCCGCATGATCGCTCGGCCGGTCGGCATCTGTGTTAGACCGCCTTATGCCGTTTACGCTAGCCTTCCGCTACTCGCGCCGATCCTGCCACGTCTCCCGCAGCCGCCGCATGATCGCTCGGCCGGTCGGCGTCTGCGCCAGTCCGCCTTTGGCCGTTTCGCGGTGCTGCTCGGGCATGGCGGATCCGACTTCGTACATGACTTCGACGACCTCGTCGGAGGGAATAACGCTCCGCACGCCCGAAAGCGCCATGTCGGCGGCCGCCAGCGCGGTCACCGCGCCGAAACCGTTGCGAACGATGCAAGGCACCTCGACGAGACCGCCGACCGGGTCGCAGATCAGGCCGAGCGTGTTTTTCAGCGCAAGCCCGACGGCGTGCACCGCCTGCTCCGGACTGCCGCCGTGCAGTTCGACAGCCGCGCCCGCCGCCATGGCGATCGCCGAGCCGATTTCCGCCTGGCAGCCGCCCTCGGCGCCGCTGACGAATGAGTTGTTGGCAATTACGTACCCGATCGCCCCCGCGCAAAACAACCCGTACACCATCTTTTCGTCATCCCATCCGAACCGTTCCTGGCTGCTGACGAACACGCCGGGAATAATGCCGCACGAGCCCGCCGTCGGCGTCGCCACGATGCGGCCCATCGAGGCGTTGACCTCGGATACCGCGAGCGCGTAAGCCATCGCCGTCGCGGCGACGTCGCCGGCGCACGTCGTCCCCGCTTTTATGCGCGACATGACGCGCTGCGCGTCCAGACCGGTCAATCCGCTGCGGGACGTCGTATTTTCGGTGAGCCCTTTCCTGACGGCCTCTTTCATCACACGGTAGTATGACAGCATGTGCGCGAATTCGGTTTCCTCCGGACGTCCCGATTCGGCCGCCTGCTCTTCCAACATCAGCCGTCCGATCGTCCGGTTTTCCCGTCCGCACAGTTCCGCCAGCTCCGCCAATGTCCGAAATCTCATGCGCATCGGCTCCCCGTCACATCGATTTTCCTGATTTCCGACACGTCCGGCAGGGCGCGCAGCGCGGCCAACAGCGCGTCGTGCACGTTCTCGTCGGTCTCGATGACCGACAGCGCCTCTCCGCTGCGACCCTTGCGGTCCACCGACATCGAGACGATATTGACGCCTTCCGCGGACAACAGCCGGGTGACCGCCGCGATGACGCCCGGCACGTCCCTGTGCGACACAAACAGCGCCGGATAGGCGGCGGAACAGCGGACGGCGAACCCGTTCACCCGATGCACCTCGATATTGCCGCCCCCGATCGAGCTCGCCAACACTTCCGCGCGGTGCGGACCGCACTGAAGCCGGATCAACGCCGTATTCGGATGGGGCACCGTGCCGGCTCCCCTCCTGATATTCACCCGCATGCCGACCTCCGCGGCGAACTCCAGCGACCGGGGAATGCGCATATCCTCGGTGCTCCAGTCGAGCAGCCCGGCGACGAGCGCCACGTCCGTGCCGTGGCCGCGGTACGTCTCGGCGAAAGATCCGTACAGCGCGATGTCCGCCTCGGACGGCACGCGGCCGAGCAGCTGTCGGGCCACGCGGCCGATGCGCACGGCTCCCGCCGTGTGCGAACTCGACGGACCGACCATGACCGGACCGATGATCGAAAACACGTCCTTAAACCGCATGGGCATCCTCCTGCACTCAAGACACACACAGCACGCCTCAACACAGACACCGCAACATAGCCCGGCGAGACAAAGCTCACCGCATCACAGCTTGCCTCATCACATCACACCGATACACGCGCGCCGAAGCATCAGATCGAAATTCAGTACACCGCTACACAGCACACCAATACAGCGGCCGCCGAAATACAGGCACCACAACGCATACGGCCGCAACCGGGATGCTGTTTCCCACCATGTTCGCGGCACATCAGAGGCTGTCGATTTCGTGTGGATCACCGTCAGGGGCAACTGTCAGACGCGTCTCAAACGAGCATGGATTCCAAAACATGCATTTTTACATTAAATTTGTACAGATTCTTCAGATTTCAGTGAATGTAGTGCAAATTTGCATTTAATGAGACAGTTTCGGCGTTTCATGCTCGGAATATAATGTATTTTTGCACTCCATCACCCATCCATCTTGTGCCCCATCGATCGGCAGCTTCATGAGATCGGCTATTCGCAATGAAACGACAGCTTCCATCATGCCGCTGCGACCTCACATGCCGCCGCACTACGTGCCGCGCACAGCGGGCAACACCCGCCGGCAGTTACGCTCCGTTTCCGAGCCATTCCGCCAAATGTTCCCGTACAAACTCGTCGTCGTTCAAATGCGGATAGTCCCGATACACGCGCTCGATCTCTTGAGCCTGCCCCGGCGACAGCGTCTCGTGCGGATTCAGACACCAGGTGCCCTCAAGCAGCCCCTGCCGGCGCAGCACTTCATGAATGCCGGCGATGCAGCCCGCAAATTGGTGCGCGGGATCGAAGAACGCGGCGTTCGCGTCGGTCACTTCGATGTTGCGCGTATACCATTCCCGCGAGATGCGCTCCTCCGCACGAACCCGCTTGATTTCCTCCAGCAGTTCGACCGCTTTTTTCGTCCATACCGCCCAATGTCCGAGCAGCCCGCCGACGATCCGTTTTTCCACCGTCCGTCCGTTGACCGAAAACCGGTACACCGTCAACAAATCGTTGACGATATTGTCGTCGTTGCCGGTGTACAACGCAATGTCGTCGCAGCGCGGAGAGTGGCAGACGGCCCGCACCACGTCGATCGTCTGGTACCGGTTGAACGGCGCGATTTTGATCGCGACGACGCCGGGGATGTCGACGAACTCCCGCCAAAAATCATAGCTGAACACACGCCCGCCGACCGACGGTTGCAAGTAAAATCCGAAAATCGGCATGATCGAAGCGATTTCCCTTGCGCGCTCAAGATGCTGCTCTTCCGTCCAGCCCGCAAGCCCCCCCATGCTGAGCAAACCGGCATCGTAACCGAGACGGACGGCCAGTTCGGCTTCTTTCACCGCCTGCTCCGTCGGCCCGCAAATGCCCGCGATTTTCAGAAACGGCCGGTCCGGCCGCGCCCGCTCCGTTTCTTCCGCGGCCAGCCGCAGAACGGGCTCGTACAGACCGATGCCCGGATCGCGGATTTCAAACTGCGTCGTATGCACGCCGACGGCGATGCCTCCGCTGCCCGCGGCGATATAATACCGGGTCAGCGCGCGTTGGCGCCGTTCGTCCAACCGGCGCGAGGCGTCGAGCGCCAGCGGATGCGCGGGGATGACGAGACCGTCATGCAGCGCTGCGCGCTGCTCCGGTGTCAAGGTTTTGCCCGACTTTGTCATCAGAACTTGCCCTCCCGCTCCTGAAAATGAGTCGGTTTGTTCCAACTGATGCCGCCGTTGCTCACCCATTCCGCGATCCAATCGATCATCTGCATCAGCGTGACGCGGGGATAGCCGAACCGCCGCATCGCTTTGGCGGAATTGCTCAGCAAGGCGGTGTCCGCCTCCTCCCCGACAATGACCGGTTCCACGCCGAACCTCCGGCCGAACTCCTGCGCCGCCCAGCGCAGCGAAATCGTCTCCGGCCCGGTCACGTTGATCACTTCCGGCGGCGTGCTGCAAACCGTGAGCGCCCGCAGCGCGATCGCATTGGCATCCCCCTGCCAAATGCAGTTGACGTGTCCCATCGTCACGTCGATCGGCCGCCGCTCTTTGACCGACCTTGCGATTTCCACCAGCACGCCGTACCGCAGGTCGATGGCGTAGTTCAGGCGGTAGATCGCCATCGGCGTTTGGTTTTTATGCGAGAAATAAGTAAACACCCGTTCGCGGCCGAGGCAGGACTGCCCGTATTCCCCGACGGGATCGGGCGGCGTCAGTTCCGTCGCGCCTCCGTGTTTGACGGGGGTGAGCGGATACACGTTGCCCGTGGAAAACACGACAATGCGCGAATTTTTGTACTTTTCCGCCACCCGGCCGGGCAAATACGCGTTCATCGCCCAAGTGAAATGTTCGTTTCCGGTCGTGCCGAATTTCGTGCCCGCCAGATAAATCACATTTTTGACGTCGGGCAGCTGCGCCAATTGGCGCTCGTCGAGCAGATCGGCCGCGATCGTGACGACGCCGTCGGCTTCCAGCTGCCGCCTCAGCCTTTCATCCGAAAACCGGGACACGCCGAACACCTTTTTGTCCGTCCCCGCGGCGCGAATGGCGTTGATCGCCAGGCGCGCCATGCTCGGCCCCATTTTGCCGCCGATGCCGAGCAGCATCAGATCGCCGTCCAATTCGGCGAGGTCACGCACGAGTTCCTCGGTCGGTTCCGCCAACCGACGTTCCAGCTGTTCCTCTGTTCTCATGGCCTCGACTCCTTCATCCACATGGTGTTGTCACCTTCATCATACTCCAATCCGCGATTTAAAGACACGACTTTAAAATGTCTTTAATTTGACGGAAGCCCAGCTCCCAATCATCGTCGCGTCTCACGGCGGGATTCAGCCTGCATCTTTCCCGCTTCACCGTTCTGACCATTATGGTAAAATGGCAGCACGACCAGCACCAACCGTTCGTCAGTAGAGGGGATGCGGAGATATGAGCAGACATTTTGAATGGACGGCGGATGACCTTCGGGCGATCGTCGTCCGTTTCGGCGCCGATTTTTATGAGAAACTGCGGCGGCACCTGGACATGTGCGCGGAGCAGTGGTCGTTGACCTCGCTGCGCCTGATTCCTTCCTTTTCCGCGAACGTGGTGTTTCGATGCGCATCACCAAAATACGGGCCCGCCGTGCTGAAATTCGGACGCCCCGCGGACATCGCCGCGGAGTTCCATACGCTGCGCCAATACAACGGAAAGCGATTCTGCAGCGTATATGAAGCGGACCTGGAAAACGGCATCCTGCTTGAAGAGGCGGTCAAACCGGGGACCCCTTTGAGGAACGAACCGTTGTTGGACAATAGATTGGCCGTCTTTTGTTCCCTATTTGAGGGACTGCACATCGAAGCGGACGAAGCGGAACGTTTTCCGACCTACACCGGATGGGTGGACAGGATTGCGGAATACATGGGCCGAAGGCGCGACTGCGCGGAACTGGCCCGGCATATGCAAAAAGCGAAAGACATCTGCCTGTCGCTGTCCGCCGTGTATTCCCGGCGGATGCTGCTGCACGGCGATTTCCATCATGACAATATGTTGCTGGCGGAGAATGGAACGTATAAGATCATCGACCCCAAAGGCGTCGTCGGCGACCCGGTGTTTGACGTTCCCCGGTTTGTCCTGAACGAGTTCGATGAAGAGATTACGGAAGAAACCCGTCGGAAAATCAACAAGATCCTCCGCGTCCTGGGACAAAAACTGCGCATCCCGGAAACCGTCCTCAAACGATGCCTTTACGTGGAAACCGCCATGGGCGCCTGCTGGAGCGTGGAAGACGGAGCGTCCCCCGGGGAATATCCGAAATTGATCAAAACCGTCGCGTTTGCCGAAGCGATCATGAATGCGTAACGGTTCTTATTGGAAAATGGCAGACCAAGTCCCATTCGGTAAAGCTAACCCTCTTTCTTTTTCCATTCGCTTCCCTTCCTTCCGCATTCGGACAAGGGTACGCAAAAGCCGCCGGAATTTCCGCGTCTCCCGCGGTTTTCCAGCGGCTTTCCGCGCACTTTCCGGGGGCCTTTCCACGCATTTCCACGGTTTCCAGGCAACTTTTCACGGTGGGCAACTTTCCACGGTTTTCAGACGGTTTTCCACGCACTTCCACGGTTTCCCGGCGGCTTTCCATGGACTTTCGGCGGCATTTCGTCGATCTCCCGACAGCGGTTACAGACCACGCCGCATGACGGGGATGGCCTGCCATGCAATTGTCGGCCTCTGTCAGTAAACAAATATACCCATTTTAGTTATTTTGTTGTACAATATATGTAATATTATATGACAGGTAGGGGTTTGTATGGGAAGACCTTTCATCGGTGTGCTGCCTTTGTACGATGACGACAAGGAAAGTTACTGGATGCTTCCCGGCTATATGAAAGGCATTGAAGACGCCGGCGGCATTCCGTTCATGCTGCCTTTAACGACGAATGCGGAAGCCATCGCGCAAATCGCCGATCGGTTTGACGGATTTCTCTTTACGGGGGGACATGACATCCATCCCAAAATGTACGGCGAGGACGTGGAAGAAGTGTGCGGAGACATATGCGTCGAGCGGGATGTGATGGAGAACGCCCTGTTCAAACTTGCGGTCAAATTGGACAAACCGGCGTTGGGCATTTGCCGCGGGCTGCAGCTGTTCAACGTCTCGTTGGGCGGCACGCTGTATCAAGATCTTCCGACTTATTTCAAGTCGGAGGTGGTCCACAAACAAAATCCCCCGTATACCGAACCCGTTCATAAGGTGTATGTGGAAAAGGAGACCCCGCTGTACAGTATGGTCGGTGCGGAAGTGCTGCATGTCAACAGCTATCACCACCAGGGAATCAAGTCGCTTTCGGATCAGCTCGTTCCCGCCGCGAGAGCCGAGGACGGGCTGGTCGAAGCCGTGATCATGCCGCACAAAACGTTCATCGCGGCCGTGCAGTGGCATCCGGAGTTCAATTACAAAAAGGACGTGCATAACTACCGGTTGTTCGAGGCGTTTGTGAAATCGTGCGAAACCGTAAGGAAATGAAACCGATGATCCAATGTTTTGCCATGTTAACGGTGTCGCCGGTGTCCATTAGCGCCCTCCGCTTTATTGGACACCGGCAACGGCTAAAAATCGGGCTGCCGGCCGCACAACCCCATTCGTTCAACCGCCTTTCCGACGCATTTGCTCGCGAAACTCGGAAGGCTTGCAGCCCATCATTTTGCGGAACACCTGCGAGAAATATTTCGCATCCTGGTACCCGACCATCTGGGAAACCTGAAACACTTTGACGTCGGTATGCTCCAGCATGTAGCACGCCTTGTCGATGCGGAAGCGCGTCAAATATTCCAGAAACGTCATGCCGGTTTCCTGCTTGAACGTGTAACAAAAATGGCTCACGCTGACGCCGGCCGCTTCGGCCGCGTCGTCGATGCCGATATCCCGGTGATATTGATCGGCGATGAAATCTTTCGCCCTCTGGATCGACGCGCGGATTTGCTCTTTCGACCATCCGCCGTCGGTAATGTTTCCGATCCATTCCAACACTTTTCGCTTCAGGCAGGCCAGCATTTCTTCCGCGGATTCGGAGTTGCGCAAAAGCGGCAGCAACAATTCGTCCCCGCGACCGGTGTCCGGAAGCATGAATTCCAGCTGCCGGCGAATCAGCGCGGACAGCTCCAGATACAGCTGTTCGACGATTTCCCGCGGCAGCGAAGCTTCCCGCACGACTTCTCCCCATTCGTCCAACGCCTTGCCGACACGGTCGCCGTTCAGCACCTTGATGTCGTTCAGCAGCCGGCGTTCCAGCGCCCTTAGCTTTCCGATCGTTCGGTCGTCCGAACGGTGCGCTTCCTCATCGGGAAACCACTGTCCGCCGCCCGAGTAAAACCGGCGCAACAGCGCCCGTTTGGCGCTCTGGTAGCATTCTTCCAGGGAAGGAAGCCCCTCGAACACCCGGCTGATGCCGATGGACACGGTCAATCGCGCATATCGCTGCAGCGCTTCGATCAGCTCCCCGGCGATTTCCTGCTGTTTCCGGCGAGCGGAAGCGGCCCACAGCATGACCCATTCTCCCTGGTGAAACGGGAACACCGCGAGCGCGCCCTCCCGCTCCCCGATTTCCTCGACGATGTTGCGAACGACAAACATCCACAGCCGGTATTCGCCGTCCGACCATTGCGCGCGCAGCTGCTCAAACTGATCCAGGCCGATCAGAAACATGAAATAGCGTTTGTCGAGCTCGCTCTGGTCGAGCCATTGCCATTTGCCGCCCGATTCATAGATGCCTTCCATGACCTGCGCGTACATGCGTTCCCGCGCCAGCATCGACAACGTTTGCACCGAGTGGAGCAGCCGGTCCTCTTCCCGCCGGCGTTCGCGCGCGATCCGGATTTCCGCGGCGGCCTTTTGCACCGCCGCCTCGAGCTCCTCATGGTCGATCGGTTTCAGGATGTAGTCGAACGCGCCTTCCCGCAGCCCTTCGCGCGCATACTCGAATTCGCCGTAGCCGCTGATGAGGATGAACACGGTATCGGCGTCCTCCCGTTTGACGCGCCTCATCAATTCCAGCCCGTCAATCGACGGCATGCGGATATCGCTCAGCACCAAATCCGGCATCTCCGCGCGGCACAGCCGCAGCGCCTCTTCGCCGCTGCGCGCTTCCCCGACAATGTCGACGCCGATCGCTTCCCAGTCTACCGCCTGCTTCAGGCTGCGCAGAATGAGCGGTTCATCGTCCACGATCAGCATGCGAATCCGATCGTTTTCCATCGGAAGCACCTCCCCGCTACAATGCGGCGTTTAGTTCCCGGATCGCTTCTTCCGGCGTCATCTGCCCGGTGATCAACAGTGAAGCCGCTTGCAAAAACACCTGGTTCACCTCCGGCGGAAGCATGTTGTCGTAGGGAACGAACATGTGATCCACCTGCTCGGTCAAATCGACCACCTGCGCGTAAATGGCGCCGATCCGGTTTTCGTCATAGGTGACGTTCATCGAAGGAATGCGCATCGCTTCATAGAGCAGCCGCAGCTGCGCTTCCTCGCTGTACAAGATCTCCAGAAACCGAAGCGCCGCCTGTTTCTCCTCCTCGGTCAAATTCGCCGACACGCCGAGACCGAACGTGTAGCCTCCCGCCAACGAGATGCGTTCGTCGTGGGCGCGCCGCTTCGGAAACGGCAGCACGCCGACCGCGTCCCGGAACGACTCCGGCGCGTCGTCATCGTAAAACACGTTGATATCCCAGCTTCCGTTCAAATACATGGCGGCTTGCCCGCCGGTAAACAGGCGGATCGCCCCTTCCGCGTCCAACTGGTTGACGTTTTCGGGAAACGCCTCCATCTGTCCGAGCGCGACCAGATCGGCGAACGCCGCCCGGTATCCGGGATGATCAAAATTCCCTTCGCCGCGGATGATGCGTTGAAACGGCTCCTCCCCCGCGTACATGTCCATGAAATAATGGGCGTAAATGCCGGCCTGCCATCGATCGGCGTTGCCGAGCGCAAACGGAATGTACCCGTTGTCGCGCAAAACGGACACCGCGTGCCGCAGGTCGTCGATCGTCTGCGGAGGACGCAGGGACAACTCGGCAAAAATGTGTTTGTTGTAAAACAGCGGCTCGGCGTTGCCTTCCATCGGCAGTCCATACACGCGTCCGTCAAACGTCCACAGTCCACAGTTGAAGATCCTTGAAGCGTTCGAAGAGCCCCGTCTCTTTCAGCCAGTCGGTCAAATCCAGAAGCCTTTTCGCGCGGACATACGGCTCGATCTCCGCCCCGCCGAACAGCGCCATGATGTCGGGCTGCGTGCCGGTGACCATTTCGGACTTCAGTTTCTGCTCCCGATGAATCGTCTGGTCCAGCCCTTCAAAATCGATTTTGTACTGCGGATACTGCTCCTCGAACGCTTCGATGAGCTCCGTCACGATGCGCTCGACCGGCAAATTGTATTCCTGCAGCCAGAAATGGCGGAACGTGAGCGTCGCTTTGGCGGCGTCGGCATGCCGCTCCTCTCCCGAGTACACCTGATACCCGTCGGCGATCAGCCAGACGATGGCCGCCAAATACAGCGCAAGCAGCACATACCGGACAGACACGAATCGCGCCGGCTTCATGCCTCTTCGCCCCTTTCGACCGCCGGTTCGAGCAATTTGGGAATGCGGATCTGCACCGTCGTTCCGTGTCCGGGAGCGGAGCAGACGAGCACCCCGTAACGCGGTCCGAACCGGATGCGCAGCCGGTCGTGCACGTTGGCGAGCCCGACGCCGCTGTCGGTTTTTTTCCGGCACGGCAGGCGGTCCAGCTTTTCCAACGTTTCCGCGTCGAATCCCGCCCCGTTGTCGCAAACGCGGATCAGCACGTCCCGGCCCTGGTCGGCGACGCAGACCCGGATCAGCCCCTTCCCGCTCATCGGCTCAATCGCATGGTACAGCGCGTTCTCCACGATCGGCTGGATGATGAGCTTCTGCGTCATGACCGGCTTCAAATGCGCGGGCAGTTCGAGCTCGTATTCAAATTTGTCCTCGAACCGGTATTTTTGAATCCGCATGTAATGGCGGACATGTTCCAGTTCCATTTCCAGCGGAATGAGTTCCTTGTTTTCGCTGATGCTGATGCGCAGCAATTTGCCGAGCGACACGACCATGCGCGAAATGTCGCGGTTGCCCTGCAGCACGGCCAGCGAATTGATCGATTCCAGCGAATTGTAAATGAAGTGCGGATTGATCTGGGCGATCAGCGCCTGCATTTCCGCTTCCTTTTTCTGCCGCTGCTCTTTCTCCACTTGGGCGATCAAATCGCGGATTTGCCTCGTCATCCGGTTGAACCCGCGCACGAGCAAATCCGCTTCATCGTCGGACTTGTGGCTCTCCGTCAATTCCTTGAACCGGCCTTCCTCGACCTGGCGAAGCCCCTTGACGGTTTTCAAAATTTTGAACACAAGCCGGGAAATAAACAGTTTTTCAAACAAATATGCCGTCAGAAGCAGAAACATCACAATGGCGACGGCCAAATTCCGCACGAGCTTGACTTCCTGAAACAGCCTGCTTTCCGGCGTCACCGCCATCATCACCCATTCGTTTTGCGTCGTGGACAAATAGGCGATAAAAGACGATTCCTCCGCAAAGGGCCGAATCACATAGTCCTTCTCCCCTTGTGCCTGCAGCGCTTCCCGCACCGACGGCTCCAGCATTTCGCCGACACGCAGGCCGGATTTGCTGTACACGATTTGCCCTTTGCCGTTGACCAGCAAAATCTCTCCGTCCACCGACGCCTCCCAGAACACCTGTTCCAGCAAATCCGCCTTGACGGTGACGAGCAGCGTGCCGATGTCGCGCAGCGTATGAAATTCCTTGATTTTGCGGAGGATGACAATTTCGCCGGCACGGCTGCGAGACCATTCGTTCTCGCCCGGGGCGAGCCATAACGGCCGTCCGTTTCTTTGCACCGCTTTCAAGTACGCGTCGGAGCGGACCAGCTCCTCGTACGAAACGTCCACGCTGGAAAAGTTGGTGCGGTACACCAACCGCTCGTTGTTGTACAGGCTGAACGAGGTCACCTTCGGGTGCGTCATGATATAGCTGTTCAGTTCGCGGGCCTGTTCGTTCGAAATCCACTGCGGAGGCGCTTTCAACAATGCCTGCACCGCGTCCTGCGTAATCGCAAGATCGGTGACCGAATTGATTTCGTTCATCGCATACGCCAGCATCCGGTCCGCGTCGCGCAGCGCCAGGCGAAAATAGGTGGCGGCTTTCTGCTCGATCAGATCGGAAAACGCCAAATAAAACAGCACCCCCATCATGACGACGGGCAGGACGACGAGCAGCAGCATGCCGGTCAAAAATTTCGGACGCAGTCTCATACCGTCCATCCTCTCAAAGGCCGTTTGCGGCGATTGGTTTATAGGTATTTCTTCATTTGCGTCCGCGAATCCTGTTTTCGAAAGATCAGGACTTGATGGAACCGGTCGTGATCCCCGCGATGAACCATCGGCTGAACAACAGAAACACGACCATCAGCGGCAGCGTGGCGAGCAGCGTCGCCGCCATGATCATGCCGTAGTCGACGCCTTCGCGAATGGAGTGCAGCTGGGACAGCGCCAGCTGAATCGTATATTTGGCTTCGTTTTTCAATACGACGAGCGGCCAGAAGAAATCGTTCCACACGTTCAGGAACGTAAAAATGCCGAGGGTGGCGAACGCCGGCAATATGATGGGAACCGCCACGTTCCAGTAGACGCGAAAATGGCTGCAGCCGTCGATGCGCGCCGCCTCGATCAGTTCGCTATGCACCGCGCTGGCGATATATTGCCGCATCCAGAAAATGCCGAACGCGTTCACCATGGACGGAACGATCAGCGCCTTGTAGCTGTCGATCCAGGACAGCTTCGCCATGATGAGATACACCGGCAGCACCGAAAGCTGCTGCGGCACGAGCAGCGTGAACAGGACGAAGCCGAACAGGAATTTTTTGCCGGGAAACTGGAACTTGGCAAAGGCGTATCCGCCGAGCGAACAAAAAAACAGCACCGACACGGTCGTCAGTCCGGCGACGACCAGCGAGTTCCACAGCGATTGAAAAAAATCGATGCGCTGAAACGCACGTTCCAAATTTTCGATCAGCCGGGTGCCGGGCACGATTTCCGGAGGCATCCGGAACGCCGCCGTGCGTTCTCTGGAAGCGATCACCGCCATCCAGTAAAAAGGAAAAATCGACACGACCGCGCCCGCGATCATGATCACATAGAAGAAAAAGCCGGTAATCGGGTTGAGCTTTTCCCCCGCCGTACGGGTAGCCGTCATCTTATTGGTCACCTCCGGAACCGCCCGTGCGGTTCGTCACGTATGTGTTGAGCAAGGAAAATATCAGCGTAAACACAAACAGCACGACCGCCGTCGCCGCCGCGGTGCCGAAGAAATTCGTGCGGAAGGCTTCGCTGTACAAATAAATCATCATCGTGATGCCCGGTTTCGGCGTCGTCGCGGTGCCGGATTGGCTGAAATACACGTACGGTTCGGTGAACAGCTGCATGCCTCCGATGGTGGAAATCAATACCGTGAAAAAGATAAACGGCTTCATCAGCGGGACGGTGATGTGCAAAAACCGCACCCGCGCGCCCGCGCCGTCGATTTTGGCCGCCTCGTACAGTTCCGGCGAAATGCTCTGCAGCCCGGCCAAATAAATGATCATGTTGTATCCGAGCCAGCGCCAAAACACCATGATGGCGATGGCGATTTTCACTCCCCAAAAACCGGCGCGCCAGGACACTTCTTCCACGCCGAAACGCTGCACGAGCCACGTCGCCGCCCCCTCATTGGCGAACAGCACGCTGAAAATCAGGGCGACGGCCACAATCGACGTAATATTGGGCATGAAATAAATGACGCGAAACGCTTGCTTCATGCGCAGCAGCGCCGAATTGAGCACGACGGCGAGCAGCATCGCGCAGGCGAGCTGCGGCACCGTTCCCATCAGGTTGATCAGCAGCGTGTTGCCGAAAGAAGTCCAGAACGTGTCGTCCGTCAAAATAAACTGGAAATTTTTAATGCCGTTAAATTTCATCGGGCCGAGCGCATCCCATTTGAAAAACGACAAGTAAAACGTAAAAACGATCGGATACAATCCGAAGACCGCAAACAGGAGAAAAAACGGGGAAATGAACAAATACCCCGTCAACGCCATTCTTCGCTGCTCGCTGAGTCGAAACAAGCGGCTCTCCTCCTTATGTCGCACTATGCCGGGCTGGTGCGGCCGGTCCGCCTCCGGCCGGCCCACTCCCACCAACACCGTACGGCCTATAATGGCCGACTCCTACCGATCACGTACTGCCAAAAGGGGGGCTCTCCCACCTATGACGTATTGCCAATAGTGGCGAACTCCATTCGATCACGCACTGCCAAAAAGGGTTCTGTCCACCCTTGACGTACCGCCAATCGCAGCCCACTCCTATGCCATTCTGCCAAAAGGGGGCTCTCCCACCTTGACGTACTGCCAATAGAGGCGAACTCCTATCGATCACGTACTACCAAAAAGGGGTCTATCCCACCCTTGACGTACCGCCAGTCGTAGCCCACTCCCTACGCCGTACTTCTAACAGCGGCTCTCTTCCGCCGATGCCGTACAGCCCAAAACGCCCCCTCTAGCCGATGGGCACTGCCAAAAGGATGGTCCGGACGTTTTCCGGACCATCCTGGCGGGCGATTAGCGCGCAGCCAATTTTTTGATTTCGTCGACCGCGTTTTTCCATTCGGTTTCGGGATCGGCCTTCAGCTCCAGCACATTGCGCAGCGCCTTCTTCACGTGGCCGTCCGCGGTGTCGTGCAGCGGGCCGTAATACATCGGCTTCACGCGCTCGGCCGCTTTGCCGAAGGCTACGCCGGTCGCCTGGCCGCCGAAATAATCGTCCTTATAGGAAATGAAATCGGGATGGGAGTACAGTTCCGGAATGGACGGGAACAGTCCGCCCACTTGGAACGATTTCAGCTGCTGCTCCTTGTTCAGCAGCCAGGAAGCGAACTGGAACGCTTCTTTCGGATGTTTGCCTTCCTTCGGCAGCGTGACGAACGCCCCGCCCCAGTTGCCCGCGCCTTCCGGCATTTGCGCGATTCTCCATTTGCCGGCCGTATCCGGCGCGTTACCTTTGAAGACGCCGACCATCCACGCCGGCGACAGCGACACGACGAAGCCATCGGTATTCATGTCGTTGTACCATTCCGCGCTCCATATTTCGGATTTGGCAATCCAACCTTCCTGTATGCCCTGCACCGTGATGTCAAACGCTTTTTTCACCTGCGCGTTGGACTCGATGATCAGGGAACCGTCCGCCCTGCTGAAATAAATTTCGCCGTCCGACTGGTCGCGCAGCGCGTTGTACATCAAATCCGTAAGATCCACGAACGGTTTGCCGGTTTTCGCCGTGTAGTCCCGCGCCACCTGCACGAATTTGTCCCAGGTGCTGATCGCCTCGGAGAAGGCGTCCGGATCGGAGGGCAGCCCCGCGGCTTCCGCCAGGTCCGGGCGGTAGAACACGGCCGTCGGACCGATGTCGGTCGGCAGGCCCATCAGGAACGTGCCGTCGGCGTTGGACACCTGTTTCCATTTCCAGTCCAAATACATATCCTTCAAATCGCCGGCGCCAAGGTCGAGCAGATTGTGGAACTTGTCCTCGTGTTCCAGAAATCTGTCGACGAAGGCGATTTCCAGATGGAACAGGTCCGGCGCGCCGGAATTGGCGGACAGCGCCGTCAGCAGACGGTTGTGGTGTTCGGTCTGGTCACCCGTGTTCTGGATCGTGACCTGGATGTTCGGATTCGCTTTGTTCCACTCTTCCGCCAACTCTTCATAATTGTTGTTGCCCAGCGTCCAGAAGGTCAACACAATCGGTTCGCCGGAGCCGCCGTCCCCGGAATTCGATCCTCCGCCATTTCCTCCTCCCGCCCCGCCGGATGCGCTCGTTCCGCCGGTCCCGCCATTCCCGCCGTTGTCGGAATTGCCTCCGTTGCCGCCACCGCAAGCGGCCAGCGCAACCACGAGCATGAGGCCAAGCGCAATGATCCATGCTTTTTTCAACACGTTCTATCCCCTTTCCATGACCTACTTGTTTTTTTCATGTTCAGCATAATCGCAGATGAGGTCGATGTAGAGGGGAGAACCTTCCGAAACAGGGTTGAAATTATTGCGCCGTTCTACTTATGCCATACAATGCGCACATCCGGCACTCTTCGCATTCGACTGAAGCCCGACTACGCGCATATTGCGCGCCAACTGATCACAGCAAAAATCTAACGGTCATCCATGTCCGTTAGCGCCCTTTTTCAGCTGCTTTGCCATTGTAACGGTCATCGGTGTCCATTAGCGACTCATGAGCGCTCATTTTGGGGGTTTTTGGGTCTTTTGTGGACATGGATGTCCGTTACACGAAGCAAGATGGCAAAATCCCGTTCTAATGGACACCGGTGTCCGTTAGCGTACGCTGTTCAACAAAAAAGAGGCGGTCGACCTGCCCCACCCCGAAATGTGATAAACCGATATGCGAAAAATTGAAGCGCAATAAATTTAATGTCGTTAATTAATATGAAAAAGCCACCCGGATGGATGGCTCGGATAAATGGTTATTCGAATGGATGCTTATTCGAATGGATGCTGATTCGGATGAACGGTTATTCCGATGGAAGGCTTCCTGAACCGAAGACTTTGAATAACTTGACAAAAAGCTCTGGAGGGGTGACGGAGCTTTTCGACGTTTGGCTTTCGGCTTCACCTACACGCGTTTACATCTTTTCATCAAACATCAACAGCGCTCTCGCCAGCGCTTCCACGCCGAGCGCCACATCTTCGTAATCCGTCCATTCTTCCGGGCAGTGGCTGCGGCCGCCGACGCTCGGGACGAAAATCATGCCGACGGGAGCGATCCTCGCCAGCTGATTCGCGTCGTGTCCCGCGCCGCTCGGAAGTTCCGTCGTCTCGGCGGTTTGTTCGCAGGCCTTGCGAATGATGTCCCGCACTTCACTGCCGACGCGGATCGCCTCCGATTTCGACAAACCGTCCACATGGACGGCCAGCTTCCTTTCCGCGGCCACCCGCTCCGCGCGCTCTTTGAAGCGGCGCATGATTCCTTCCAGAATGTCCGTATCGAGCGACCGAATTTCCAGTTCAAACTCCACACGCCCCGGAATGACATTCGCCGCGTTCGGATCCACATGGAGCTTGCCGACGGTGCCGACGACCTGTTCCGCGTAAGTTTCGCGGCAGAGCGCCTCCAGTTCCAGCACCATCGCCGACGCGCCGGTCAACGCGTCGAAACGCATGTCCATCGGTGTGGTGCCGGCATGGTTCGGCTTCCCTTCCACCGTGACCCGGTACCGGTGAATGCCGACGATGCCGGTGACGACGCCCAACTTGCGGCCCGTCTGCTCCAGCACCGGTCCCTGTTCAATATGCAGCTCGAGATACAGCGCCACATCTCCCCGTCGTCTGGCGTGCAGCCCGATGAGATCCGGATCGCCGCCCGCCAGGCGAATGCCGTCTTTCAGCAGCAGGCCGGCTTGGTCTTTCCGTTCCAGCATGTCTTCCGACAAGTTGTTGACCATCCCTCTGCTGCCGATGCAGGAGATGCCGAATTCGCTCGGCTCTTCCGCCGTAAAATCGACGACTTCCAGCGGATGCCGCAGCACCGTTCCCGTTTCCCGCAAACGCCGCGCAATTTCGAGACCGGCGATCACGCCGATAATCCCGTCGAAACGTCCTCCTCCGGTCACCGTGTCCGTATGGGAGCCGATCAAAATCGGCGGCAAATCCGGCTCGCTTCCCGGCACGCGTCCAATCAGGTTCGAGGCCGCGTCGATCCGGGTGTCCATGCCGCAGGCGGCCATCTCCTTGCGGAGCCATTCCCTCCCCTGCCGATACCAGTCGGTGAACGGGCGGCGCGTCCAGCCGGCTTTGCTTTTGTCCGTAAAGCCGGACATCGTTTCGATATTTTTCCGGACGCGTTCCGCATTCGGCGCCAATGCAAATGTGCCCATCAATGTTCGCCCCTTTTATTGGTGGAATGGCGTATGATTCGCTTTGACGAACCGGCCGTGCCCCGGTTGGCCGACGACTTCGTTTCCGTCGTAGACGACGGTTCCCCGGACCAAGGTCGATCGGATTTTGCCGTGAAGCGGCATGCCGTGGTAAGGGCTCCAACCGGCGCTGGAGTGAAGCGTGCGTTCATCCAGCATTTCCCGGACGTTCGGATCCAACACGACGAGATCCGCGTCCATGCCGGGCTGGATTTTCCCTTTTCGGTCCGACATCCCGAACACCTCTGCAGGCCGCTCGCTCAAAACCCGGACCAAATCGAGAATCGTGATCCGGCCTTTGGCCACACCTTCGCTGTAAACGACGGGAAGCAGCTGTTCCACGCCCGGAGCGCCGGAGGCGTTTTGGAAAATGTCCGGGTTCGATTTGCTCTTCGCCAGCCACGGCGCATGGTCCGATGTGATCATGTCCACAAGGCCGAGGGCGATGAGTTTCCACAAAGTTTCGGCATCATGCTCCGAACGCAGCGGCGGATTGATTTTGGCCTTTGCGTGCAGACGCGTCATGTCGTTCTCGTTCAAAACGAGGTAATGCGTGCACGTTTCCGCCGTCACTTGCACTCCCTGGGACCGATAGTATTCCACCAGTTCAAAAACGCGCGGAAACGTCGCGTGATAAATGTGCAGCTTGGCTTTGGTGTAATACGCCAGCTCCATCGCCGTCAGCGCGGCGGTCGATTCCGCCGCTTTCGGCCGGCTCCACGCGTGCGCGCGCGGATCGGACAAGCCTTGCGCTTCATACTTCTCGATGAACCGCCGCACGATCTCGTCATTTTCCGCATGGACGCCGACCGGGCAGCCCGTTTCCGCGATGACGCCGAACGACTCCAATAGCCGCGCGTCGTTGATGCGCGGGAAGCGGAACGAATCGGTGTTGAACATGGACACCTTGAACCCGCAGGCGCCGGCTTTCGCCAATTTCGGAATTTCGTCGAAGCCGCCCTCTTTGGTGATCGTGGCCAGAAGCGCCATGTCCACGACGGATTCCCGCTCCAGCCGGGACGCCTTCTCCAGAAACAGCTCCTCGGTGCAGATCATGCCGGTCGCATCGTAAGGCATCTCGATGACCGTCGTGACCCCGCCGGCGGCCGCGGATCGGCTCGCCGTCGTAAAACCTTCGTCCAAGGAACTGTAACAGTGCACGTGCGCGTCGATGGCGCCGGGCAGAATATAGCAGCCGGAAGCGTCGATGACCCGATCCGCCTCGGCTGCCGTGCCCGATTCCAACACTTGCTCGATTTTGCCGCCGCGAATGCCAACCGCCGCCTCGTGCGCGACGCGGTCGGGAAGCACGACGTTTCCCTTGATGATCATATCGAAAGTTGCCATTGGCTGTTCGTACCCCCGCTGCTTCGGTCTCAATGTTTTACGCATTTGGCCATTTTGTCCGAAATGCGCCCGGCCGTTTCCACGACGAGCCGGATCGTCCGTTCGCGGCTTTCTTCGGAAAAACGATCCTTCGGACCCGCGACGGTCAAACTCGCGATCACCCTGCGGTAACCGTCGAAAATGGGCGCCGCGATCCCGCACACATCCGCGTCGACTTCACCGACGGTCATGCTGTACCCTTGCGCGGAAATGCGCTCCAATTCTCCAGCCAGCGCGGCGGTTTCCTCTTCGCCCCACCCGGATACGAGCTGTTCGAAAATCCGTTTGTTCTCATGCGCGAGAATCGCTTTGCCGGACGCCCCTTTTTCCAGCGGCAGCAGTTTGCCGTTCGGGATGGAAAAACGAATGAGGCGGCCGCTCTCGACGCGGTCGACGCATATCGCCTTCAATCCGGTGCGCACGGCAAGCAGTACCGTTTCCTCGGTCGCCGCGGACAGCTCTTCCATCACTTCACGGGATGCGATAAACAATTGGTTGTCGATCTGCTGGTGCAAATTTCTGGCCAGATCCAAAATGCGCAAACCCAAACCGATTTGCCCCTTGCCCTTTCGTTCGACGATGCCGTGATATTCGAGCTGCTGCAGCAAACGATACGCGGTGCTTTCCGGAATCGACACTTTCGCCGCGATTTCGCTGACGGATAAGGTGGAATCCGAATCTCCAAGCGCAAACAAAATGTCCAATGCCCGTCCCAAAACTTGTGCTCCGTTCATCCTTTTCACTCCCCGACACTTCGGAACCGATCGACCATCCGTGCGCGTGTACGCGTTGAAATGGACTTTCACGGATACGTCGATGTTCCGCTTTGCGGCAATGCGTATTTTGACGTCAGAAACACGCCTCAAAGCTTCGGTTCCTGCTTCATATATCTTACGTATTCGGCCTAATGGCAGACGGCTGATCGCGTTCGGTCCCCGCTCAAGGCACTCGTCTCCTGCTCGTTCCCTGTCCTTGTCGGCTGAAATCCGGCCTCTTGGCGATCGATTCCCAACTGGCGACGCGGCCGAAATACGCCGCTGTCAAAGACGCTCGCGCAGCCGAAATGGTTTTTTTGTCCAGTTTAACTTGTTCCGGCAAGGCGCACAAGGTGGCGGCGGCGTGCCGCATCGGCATCGATGCGGCACCGGCACCGATGGGCCGGCGACGACGTCCCGAGTCGGTAACGATGCCGCATGCGGCGGCACTCATATCCCGTATTCCTCCCGGGTGGAATAGGCGCATGCCTTGATCAGCCCCCGCTCCTGGATGAGACGGTCGGCCGACCGAATGTCATCGGTCAGCACCCGGTCTTGTTCCAAAGGCTCGATGCAGGAACGAACGGCAGCGTACGCCTTTTGCAGCGGTTCGCCCATCCGGACGTTCCCGCGCAAATGAATGGCCTGCGCCGCGTGCAGCATCTCCACGGCCAGCACCTGCCGGGCCAATGTGACGATATGATGCAGCCTGCGCGCGGCCAGCGGCGCGTTCGACGCCAAATCTTCCATATCGCCGGCCAGCGAAGCCGAATCGAGCGAAGTCGGCTGCGCCAACAGGCGAATTTCCGCCATCAGCGATGCCGCCGTCTTCTGCAACGTGGCAAATCCCATGACGCGCGTATCGTCCGGAGAAAGAAAGCGGGGCAGTCCGGTAAAGACCGGCGTCCCCAGGCGGAGAATCCGCTGAAGGGAAGCCTTGGCCACATGCGCGATCGCCACGGCCAGATGTTCCAGCGGAAGCACCCAATGCAGCGCTTCAAAATGCGCGGACGGAACAATGCTGCCGTCGGCGGCGATGACGCACGGATTGTCGTCCGAATGATTCAAATGAAACGACAGCTGCCGCAACGCCTCGGCAAAGGCGCTGCGCGCTGCACCGTGAATGTGCGGCGCCGACCGGAAGCTGATCGGGTCCTGCAGCGGGCGCGACAGATCCGGATTCCACAGTTCGCTGCCCGCAAGCAGGCGGCGCATGCGCGCCGCCGCGTCGGCGTAACCCGGTTCGGGCCGCGCCGCCGTCACCCTCGGATCGAGCGGCCACACGTTCCCCCGAATGCCTTCAAGGGACAAGGCATAGATCACGTCCGCCTGATCGAGCAAATCGAGGCATGAAAGCATCGCGAGCCCCGCCTTGCCGGCGGAAAACGCGTTGGAGCTGACGATGCCGAGGCTTTCCTTCGGACCGAGCCGCAAAGGTTCAAGGCCGTTCGCCCGCAGCGCTTCCGCCGCCGAAAGCCGTTTTCCCCGCCAAAACACTTCGCCCTCGCCGATCATCGCCAGCCCGATATGGGGCAACAGCACGATATCGGCTTCTCCCACCGATCCGAGCTCCGGGACGACCGGATGGATGCCCAGGTTGAGAAACTCGGCGTACCGGCGCACCACCGCCGGGGACAAGCCGCTGTAGCCGCTGAGAGCGGCGTTCAATCGCACCAGCATGGCGGCCCGAACTTCCGCCTCCGGCGCATCCGGTCCGCATCCGGCGCAGTGGGAGCGGATCAAATTCCGGTTGAACCGCTCCATTTGATCCGGAGTCACCCGGCGGTCCTTGTTCAGCCCGACGCCGCGGTTCAGTCCGTATACCGCATCGTCACGATGCACGTAGGAGAGGACCAGCTCATAGGACTCCGTCACTTTCTCCATGGCGCGGTCGTCGATTTCCACCCGCGCGTTTCCGGCCGCTACCGCTTCCAGCTGGGAAAGCGTAAGCCCTTTGCCCGTCAACAGGACGGGACCGCCTTGTTCCCCGATCGGCTGCATGCATACCGCTTCCTTTCCCGCTCCCTGGCCGCCCGATTACGCGAATGCGTAAGATACCAGATCGATGCCCAGCGCTTGTTCCACTTCCGGATACACGCTCCGGTCGGTCACGCTGGAGCTCAAGGGGAGATACTTTTTGTCGATATGGAAAATCGCGATGTTCATGCCCACCTTCAGATGGCCGACGCTGACCGGCAGGCCGTTTTCGGCGTTAATGGTCGTGATGACGTCGGGATAGGTGGCATGGCGCGTGCCTTTGTCGTCGTCGACGGCCATGTGTTCGTTCATGACGTGGATCTTGTACGTCGTCTGGCCGGCCTTGATGCTGATCGTACCGATATCGAACGCCCCGGAGTAGCGCACGTCGATCGACTGCACCGAGCCGGTGGCGATCACCCGGCCGTTCGTCTGCTTGCAAATCGTTTCGATAACCGCGTCTCCGCCCTTGCCTTCCACTTCCAGAATCGCTTTTCCGAGTTCAATCGCCTTGGAGACGCCGCCGATCGCCGCGTGTTTCTTAATGTAGCCGGCCGGCAGCGGATGCCGCGCCGCGGCGATGAAACCGCCCGACATGTCGGAGGCGGTGCGCAAAATGCTCGACGTTTTCGCCGGCGTGCCCTTGACGACCAACTCGATGTACGAACCGGTCGAACGCTTGCCGCCGACAACGACCTGGATCGTTTCGTATTCCGTGCTGTTGCCGAGTCCCAGCGACCCCATCTTGCCCGTCGGATGCGCGCGAATGTCGCCGGTCGCGTCCACGACGACAAGATCGAGCGCCGCCGCCGGAAGCCAGCCGTTGATGGAGCTGGACATGCCGTTTTGCGGCGTCATCACTCCGTACACTTTGCCGTCATAGTGATCCATCAACAACTGTACGGCCTTGATATAATCGACGCCCAGCATTTCCCAATCGGTGCCGGCCGGAGCCCCGATCGCCGACGTGGTAACAATGATGGCGTCATCCGGAATTTCGTCGACGGAAGCGAGCTTCGGCTTTCCGATGGACACCGCCGCGCCGCCGATTTGCAACCCGTGATCGACCCAGCCTCCGCCGCCGCACGCATAGACGGAACCTCCCTTAACCGCCGCTATCACATCATCCATGGTCAATACTCGCATTTGTTTTCCCTCCGCTAATAAGCTGCTTGTTGTGAACTCTTCGACTTGCCGCCTGAACTTTTATTGTCGCGCCGCCGCCCGATGGCGGCGGGGCCGCCTACGATGCCGTTCGATGGTGCGCAACATGCTGCCGTCGCGCGATCTGACGGAGGCGAAACCGGCTTACGATGCCGATCGAAGGTGCGCGGTACGCCATCGTCGCGCGTTTTATGGCTTGACTTCGATTCGGCGGATCCCTTTCTTGCTCACTTCGTCCAGCGCCTCTTCATACCCGGCGTCCGCATACCGCAGCACGCCGATGGCCGTGTCGTTGTCGAGGGTGTGCTTCAGCCTCATGTCCGCCTCCGCGGTACCATCGGCCACGATCGTCACGCCGGCGCTGGTCATGTATCCGGAATACCCGCCGCCGCCGGAGTGGATCGCCACAAGGTCGGCCATCGACGAGCAGTTCAGCATCGCGTTCAAGAGCGGCCAGTCGGAAATCGCGTCGCTGCCGTCTTTCATGCGCTCGGTCATAATGTTGGGATGGGTCATCGCGCCGGCGTCGAGATGGTCCCGCGTAAACGCGATCGGCCCGCTGAGCGCACCTTCCCGCACCATCCGGTTGACGGCGAGCGCCAGCTTCGTCCGTTCGCCGTGCCCGAACCAGCCGATCCGTGCGGGAAGCCCCTGGAACGGCACGTACCGATTCGCCAGTCTGATCCAGTTGGTCGCAATCTCGTTGTCCGCGAAATGCTCGAGAATGTATTGGTCGATCGTGTGAATGTCGTTCGGCTCGCCGGTGAGCGCCACCCACCGGAACGGCCCGATCGCGCGGCAAAACAGCGGCCGCAGGAACGCTTCGGTGAAAATGTCGATGTCGAAGGCGTTCTCCACGCCGTATTGGCGCGCCTGCGTCCGGATATTGTTGCCGTTGTCGAACACGACGGCCCCTCGGCGCTTGAACTCCAGCATCGCCTCGACTTCCCGGGCGATGGATTCGCCGGCCATCCTCTGCAACGTTTCGGGATCGCGCTCCCTCATGTCGCGCACCTGCTGCGGCGTTAACCCCGCCGGAACGTAGCCGTACAGCAAATCGTGCGCGGACGTCTGGTCGGTCACGATGTCCGGCGTGATGCCTCTTCCGACCAATTCGGGATACACTTCCGAAGCGTTGCCGACGAGTCCGACCGAAACACTCTCCTTGCGCTCCACGGCTTGTCGGATCATCGCCAGCGCCTCGTCGAGATTCGCCGCCTTTTTCTGCAGATATCCGATCTCGATCCGCTTGTCGACGCGCGCTTCGTCGACTTCCACGCAAAGAATCGCCGCGCCGACCATGACGCCGGCCAAAGGCTGGGCGCCGCCCATGCCGCCCAGGCCCGCGGTCAAAATGAACTTCCCGGCCAGGCTGCCGCCGAAATGCTGCCGCGCGATCGTGGAGAATATTTCATAAGTTCCCTGAATGACCCCCTGCGAACCGATGTACTGCCAATCGGCCGCGGTCAGGCCTCCCCAGATGATCAGCCCTTTTTCCTGCAGATCGTAAAACACTTCGCTGGTCGCCCATTTGCCGACCATATTGCAGTTGGCCATCAGCACAATCGGGGCGAACGCGTGGGTTTTCAGAATGCCGATCGGCTTGCCGGACTGAATGACCAGCGTCTCGTCATCTTCCAGATTTTTGAGGGCTTCCACAATCGCATGATAGGAACCCCAGTTTCGCGCCGCTTTGCCCAGCGCTGCGTAAACGACCAATTCTTCCTGATTTTCTCCGTTTTCCAGGACATTTTCGAGCATGCGGAGCAGCGCTTCCTGCCTCCAACCCTTGCAGCGCAGCGTAGTGCCCCTCATCGCCTGAATCCGCTCCATCACGATCATCCTTTCCGGCAAAATTTAGAAATCAGGCAGCGGGCCTTTGCCAGACCGCATCTATATGAATCTGCTGTATTTTCTCTGCCAAAGCGCCAGCGACAGTTCCGCCAGCAGCGCGATCAACGCGATGGTGATGCCGCCGATCAACAGCCTGGCCATATCGTTCATCATCATGCCGCGAAAAATGAAGATGCCGAGTCCCCCGGCGCCGACCAGCGCCGCCAGCGTCGCGCTGGAGATGACGTCGATAAACGCCGCCCGAATGCCGACTATGATCATCGGCATCGCCATCGGCAGCTCCACTTTCGTAAAAATTTGCTTCTTGGAAAGGCCAAGCCCCGTCGCCGCTTCGATCGCCAACCTGTCCACGCCCATGATGCCCGAATAGGTGTTGATGCATATCGCCGGCAAAGCGAGGACCGTCAGCGCGACCGCCGATGGCACGAAACCCGTTTTGAGCAGCGGCATGACGAGGATCAGCAGCGCGATACTCGGAATGAGCCGAAAAAACGTGAATACGCTGATCACGCCGTTGGACCATTGCGGAAACTTGGCGCTGAAAATGCCGAGCGACACGCCGATCAACACGGCGGCGACGATGACGACGACGCTCAGGAGCACGTGTTCCCAAATCGCCGTAATATACAATTGCCGGTTTTCCACGATATACTGCCACATTTGCTGGAACAACCCGCTCAACCTCCCGTTTCCATCCGTGTGAACAGAGGCGGCCGTCAACGTTCGCCGCGCGCGCGCCGCAAAGAACGTTTTTCCAGCACGGACAGTCCCCAGTTCAGCAGAAGGGTAAAAGCACAGACGAGTATGACGCCAATCCACACCTTGTTGAAATTCATGGTCCGTATGCCGTCGAACAACAGCACGCCCAATCCGCCGGCGTTGATCAAAGCGGCCACCGTCGTAATGCCCGACGTCGTAATCGCCGCCACGCGCACGCCGCCCAAAATGGCCGGCAAAGCCAAGGGAAGCTCCACTTTCAGCAAACTGTTCATGAAGCCGATGCCCATGCCCCGGGCGGCCTCCCTCGCGGCGGAAGGCACGGAGTTAAACCCCGCCAAAATGCTGCGGATCAGAAAGATCTGATTGTATAGCACCAGCGCGACGATGGCGGTCACTTGACCCAAGCCTGTAAACGGAATCAGAAAAGCGAACAGCGCCAGGCTGGGAATGCAGTACACGCCGACGAACACGGTCAGGACCACGCCCGACAAGTTGCGGAATCTGCGCACGACGACGCTCAGGACAAAGGCCAGCGCGAAGGAAATCACGATGCTGACGGCCACCATTTTGCCGTGGTCGAGGAGCATCCGCAAAATTTGGTCATAGTATTTGACAATGTAATCAATCATGGCTTTTCCCCGCCGACAAAAGATCGGAACGCCAAATCGTCATGACGGGTTCGGACTTGTTCGTCAAGACGATGCACTCGGCGCTCGTATCGCGCATGAACAATGCAAACACCCGCTCCATGTCCGCCTCGATGTCCAACTGCGGACCGTGGTCGCCGGGAGAGTACGGTTTGGCAACGTCCTTCGCCTTCAACATCAGCATGCGCTGAATTTCGCCGCGGTTGCCGACGATTTCCGCGACATACCGGTTGTTTTTGTTCATCAGCACGTTGGCCGGCGTGTCGAACTGCTGCATGACGCCCTCCCTCATCACCAACACCCGCGTGCCCAGGTACATCGCTTCCTGCACGTCGTGCGTCACGAACAGGATCGTTTTGCGAAACTGCTTGTGGATTTCGCGCAGTTCCTCCTGCAGTTCGGCGCGAATGACCGCGTCAATGGCGCCGAAAGGTTCGTCCATCAAGAGCACGTCCGGATCCGCGATCAGGGCGCGGGCGATGCTCACGCGCTGCTGCTGTCCGCCGGAAAGCTGGCGCGGATACCGGTCTTTGTACACATCGGGATCGAGGCGGACGAGGCGAAGCAGTTCCCTCACCCGTTCCCTCGTTTTCTTGCGGTCCTGTTTCAAGCAGTCCGGCAGCAGCGCGATATTGTCCTCCACCGTCATGTGCGGGAACAAACCGCCCTGCTGGATGACGTAACCGATTTCACGCCGCAATTTGTCCGGTTCCAGGGTCATGATGTCGCGACCTTTGAAATAGATCGTTCCGCTCGTCGGTTCGATGATGCGGTTGACCATTTTCAGCACCGTCGTTTTCCCGGAACCGGAACCGCCCAAAATGGTGATAAATTCTCCGGGCTTGATGCCCACGGTGAGACGGTCCACCGCCGGATGACTGGTGTTTTTGTATTTTTTCGTCACGTTGTCAAAATGGATGATGTACTCGTCGGCCAAGTCGCTCCCCTCCCGGGAAAAGACGGATTCGCGAATTGCTCGCCGCATCGGAGACGGTACCGTCTACCGTCGGAGCTTTCGATGAAGCCGGATTCAGCGGAAACGGTACCGTCAGGCGATTCGCTCTCTTCCTTATTTGAAATTCTCTTCAAAAAATTCCTTCGCCACTTCCTGGTATTCGCGTTTTTTCAAGTCGACTTCCCCGTTCAGCCGCTGCATCGTCGGCGTGTCCAGCTTTGCGGACACTTTGTTCAAAATCTCTTCGATTTCCGGATATTTGTCCAGCGTCTTCTTGTTGACGATCGGCGCGATGTTGTACGGCGGCCAGACGTGTTTGTCGTCTTCCAGCAGCACATATTTCGGATCCGTCAGCTGGCCTTCGGTCGTGAACGCCACCGCCAAATCGGCTTCGCCGTTATCCAAGATCTGGTATCTGAGCCCGTTGTCATAGGCTTTCATGCTCTTGAAATTGAATTCGCCGTACGTCGCTTCCAGCGCCGGCAGCCCGTCCGCCACTTCCTCGAAAATCGGCGTAGCCGCGAAACGGATATTGGCCGCTTCGCGCTGCAAATCGGAAATCGTCTTGATGCCGTATTTGTCGGACGCTTCCTTCGTAATGACGAGGCCTTGCGAGTCGTTCGCTTCCGCCGGAGCAAGCCACACCATGTTGTATTTTTCCAGATACCCGCTTTTCACTTTCTCGTACACTTCCTGCGGGTCGGTGATCATCGGCAGCTTCAACACTTGCAGCATCCCCGTACCGGTGTATTCCGGATACAGATCGATGTCGCCTTTCTCCATGGCCGCGTGGGCTACTGCCGTGGCGCCGAGGTTAAATTTGCGCTCCACCTTGAATCCGGCGTCTTCGAGCGCGATGCTGTACAGTTCGGCGAGAATGAAAGATTCGGTGAAATCTTTCGAGCCGACGGCAATCGTCTTGGAATTGGAACCGCCGCAGGCGCCCAACAAACCGACGATCATGCAGACAACCAACAGTGCGACAGCATTTCTCCATTTTCGCAATCGAATCATGTTCTTTCCCCCATCACTTTGTGATAATTATGAAATCCTAATTATCATAATAAGATAACTCAGAACAGCCGTCAACACTTAAAGTCGGTTTTTCATACGCGAATACTAAGAATTGCCCGCCCCCTCCTTAATCGCTTTCCAATTCCGGCGTTTATCCTTGACTTGCCCACAATTCACCGATGCAAGGGAAGCGATCCGCACATCCAACGAACCGAATCGACACCATGACTCCAATATGCGACAAATCGGCCCAACGTATGCATTTTCTGAACGCGCACGCTATTCTTGCCAATCGCCGCAAGCGTTTTCAATGCGTTTCGCAATGTCGGAATGTACGAATGTGTGATGTTGGCAGCGCTTTCCGAAACATCAACGGAATGTCGGCCGCCTGCCCGCTCGGTGAAAATCTACGTCTGCGTAAACTGTCGTTTTTCGTTTTTATTATATAGTAATAATTTATGTGTTTCAATATCACAATATTTGATAATTTTATATGTTTTCCGTTTTTGATTTGGAAAATTGTGGATATCAACGAATGGAACCGCCTTGCTTTTTCCGGCTGGTAAAGGTAGAGAAACACGCAAGGGGAACCATCAATCAAATGAGAGGACACGGGGACTTGGGCAGGCTGTTCCTATTTCACGAAAATCGGCCGGGGACGCGGAGAGGAAAACGATGTTGCCGAATGATTGGCTTGCCGCACGATCCGAGATCCGGACCGTGTTCACGGGATCTTCGCATCGCGTTGGATGCGGTAAATGCACGAACGTTCGCAAACGCAAGCCATCCCCGGATTTCGTCCGGGGATGGCCCAAGCGTTATGATTCCGTCTCCCATTCATCGCCGCACTTGACTTTGCGCGCCCGTTTGTACAGGGCCCCGTCTTTTTTATGGACGTCCGCTTTCCGGATGCCCTGCAACGTGCACAATTCCAACGAGATTTTGCCTTTGTCGGTCAGCGGATGTCGGACGATGCGCGCGTCGGCCCGCCGGCACGGTTCGCGCGTCACGGCGAGATACATGAATTTTTCGTCCTCGTACGGCACGGTTCCGTCTTTCAACTGACGGTGCAGACGGCTTCTCGGCACGCGGCATTTGAAATGGCACCAGTCGTGCGGCGGCATCGGGCACGCGGATGCGTGCGGACACGGAGCCGCGAGGAATGCGCCGAGCTGCAGCAATGCCTGCCGCGCGTTCATCAGCTGCGCATACCCGGCGGGAGTCCCGGGCTCCACGAGCAGAAGCATCTGATCCGCCGCGTTCCACAGTTTTTCGATCACCTTTGCGCGTTCCGCGTCCTGCATTTCATTCAACACGTACGAGGCGATGACCAAGTCGGCTCTGGCCGGGATGTCTGCCGCGATCAAATCGTGCCGGACCCATTTCGCGGTGCGGAGCGGCGGCGGACCTTCCGCCATCAAAGTTTGGCCCATTTGCATCATGGCGCCTTCCCGTTCCAAACAGACCAGACTCTCGATATCGAGCAACGCGTAAGCGGCCCACGAAGCGGCGCCCGTACCCGCGCCCGCATCCAGCACCGTCGCCGGACGGAGCGGCGTCATGGCCAGCGCATGGGATAATGCGGTGAACACCGCACCGTAAGTCGCCGGCATGCGCGCGATGGCGTAAGCCGCAGCTTCTTGATGTCGGGTGAGCAGACGCCGGCCTTGGCCGCTTTGCGTGCGGTACCGTATGCCGAGCGATTGCAAATCCCGCTTCAAAGCGGCGTAATCCAGCCCATGGATCTGTTTGTCGATGGCGATTTTGAGTTCGATGGGAAGTTCCATGCCGGTTCCTTTCCGATCTCGTCGTTTTCGATGGTCTCGATACGAGGATTCGCTTTCGTTTTCACGACCGCGAACACGTTTGCGGATCATGGCGTTAGGATATTCGGTAATATGATACCTTCGCCGGGCACATCCGGCAACCATGGCGTTGACCTTGTCGTCGAGATTCCGCCGAGATTCGCAGGCGGACCGCCGTCAAACGCCCCCGCTCATCGGACATCGCGGGTCGGCGATAAAAAGAAAGGCCGGCCTGAAGGCGTCAAGCCTCGGCCAGCCTTTGCGGAACGCGGACTTCTACCGGATCGTCTTCAGCGCGGCGCTCCACTTCACGACTTGATCCAGCATCGCGTTGACCGATTCTTCATGGTGCGGCGCAGGTTTGAACACGCTGAAGTTTTCGAAATCGGTGAACAGCGACAGACCGACTTGCGCCCGCACATCGGCCACCTGCAGTTCTCCCATGATCAACCGCAAGTTTTCCACCGCCCGCGCGCCGTTGAAACTGCCCCAGCCGACAAAACCGGCCGCCTTGTTGTTCCATTCGTGATAAAGAAAATCGATGGCGTTTTTCAACGCGCCGGACGTCGCCCGGTTGTACTCCGGCGTGCAAAAAACGTACCCGTCGAACGAAGCGATCGTTTCCGACCATTTTTTCGTATGATCGTTGGCGTAATTCGGGCCGAGCGAAGGCGGCACCGGTTCGTCGTAGACCGGCAAGTTGAAGTCGGCGAGATCGACGAGTTCATATTCCGCATCGCCGCGCTTTTGGGCGATATCGTACACCCACCGGGCCACTTGATCCGCCACCCGTCCGGGACGGGTGCTGCCGATGATGATGCCGATTCTGACCATATTCGGATCGTTTCCTCCCTGTTCTTCTCTGTGCTGCCGAAACATCCGTAATATGGGCCTCCGGTTTCCAAATTTATGCACCGGTTGGGCGTGTCATCGAAGGCATCGGGTGCGCGTCATGTTCAAGGCATCGGGAGGCGCATCGCACCGAACGCATCGAGGTACACGTCACGCCGAATGCATCGGGATGCGCATGATCACATCGGGTGCATCGGACTGCATGCCTATATCATAGTAAATCTATCCGAAAAATAAAGCATGATTTTTTTTGCAACCTTTTTTCCGCGGTGTCCCCTTGCTTTGTAACCGCTCCTACCATCGCGATTTAGTCCGGATTTTCCTTGTTGCGCACAATACCCCATAAATCCGGGTTGATTTTCTTAATTTCATGGTTATTATTAAAGGTGTATTCCTATGAGTTAACTAAGATTAACGAGTTGGAAGAATCATCGAAAGAATGGAGTGGTCAGCTTGTTGTACATGGTCGTATCCGGACTCATTGTCGGCGCATTGCTGGGATTTGTGATGCAGCGGGGACGGTTTTGTCTGACCGGCGGATTTCGCGATATGTACATTGCCAAAAACAACCGGATGTTCTACGCGCTGCTCATCGCGATTGTCGTGCAGAGCATCGGCGTTTATGCGCTGATCGAATTCGGCGCGTTTGCGTATTCGCCGGGCCAATTGTCGCTTTGGGCCACGATCGCCGGCTCCTTCATTTTCGGCGTCGGCATCGTCCTCGCCGGCGGCTGCGCGACGGGAACCTGGTACCGCGCCGGCGAAGGTTTGGTCGGCAGCTGGATCGCGCTCGCCACCTATATGTTGTCCGCCGCCATGATGAAAACCGGGCCGTTGGGCAGTTTCACGACGCAAGTGCGCAGTTATACGATCGGCACCGATTCCATCGCCGATACGTTCGGCGTCAGCACATGGGTGTTTGTCGCGCTGCTCGCGCTGATCGTGGCAGCCATCATGATCCGCGAGTCGAGAAAGCCGCGGCTCAAAGTCGCCCGGCCCAAACCGAAAAAAACCGGTCTTGCGCACCAACTGTTCGAAAGAAGATGGCATCCTTATTTCACCGGCGTCTTGGTCGGGATCGTCGCCATCATCGCCTGGCCGGTCAGCGCGGAAACCGGCCGCGTCTTCGGCCTCGGCATCACGACGCCGTCGGCCAACGTTTTGCAGTTTTTGGTCACCGGGAATGACAGTTTCATCAACTGGGGCGTATTTTTGGTCCTCGGCATTCTGATCGGTTCGTTCATTGCCGCCAAGGGCGGCAATGAGTTCCGCGTGCGCGTGCCGGACGCCACCATCTGCGTGCGCAGCGCGGCCGGCGGGCTCTTGATGGGCTTTGGCGCCAGCATCGGCGGCGGCTGCTCCATCGGCAACGGTTTGGTCATGACGGCCATGATGACCTGGTCCGGTTGGATTGCGCTGTTGTTCATGATTTTGGGCACCTGGACCGCTTCTTACTTCATCTTCGTCCGCCCGTCCAAGCAGCGCGCATCCGTCCAGCCGAAGCCGGCGACGGCCTGACGCCGACCCTTGCGGTCTTGCATCAACCTTCCGGCTTTCGCCCGGTCGAACCGACCCGTTTGCGATCATCACACATCGAATCATGAGCGAGGAGAAATGGACATGAGAAAAACGTTGGAAGCCGTTGGAAAAGTTTGTCCCTTCCCCTTGATTGAAGCCAAAGAGGCAATCCAAACCCTCAACTCCGGCGATGAATTGGAAATTCGCTTCGACTGCACGCAGGCCACGGAATCGATCCCCGTCTGGGCCGCGGAGGAAGGGCACGAGGTCGTGGAATTCGAGCAATTGGACGACGCCGTCTGGACGATTACGCTGAGAAAAAAATAAGCGCATGGCACTGCCGTACCATGCGCTCGATAGGCTTGACCGTGACGACGAGGGCGGCTGTACCGCCCTCGTTTCCTTGTTCCCCGCCTCATGACGTCTTCAAGATAACGACCGATGATCGGCTGACCCCCCGTGCGAACATCCGGTCGGCGTCCGTCCGCGCTGCGGCTATTGGCGCGTGACCGAGATGTGCGGATAGACGTTGGGGATCGCCTCCAAGTCCGCGAGCGTCAGCGGCTGCAGGCTTGCATCCCATGCCTTCAGTTGCTGCGGCGTCGAATATGTCAGCAAGTTGTGGGCGGCATATTCCACCGGCGCGTTGAGGCCGTCGCTCAAATCCCACACTTCATCCGCCGTGTAATCGTTCATCTCGATATGGAACAGCCCGTTGTGAATCAGCCGGGCTTCGTAGTTGTCGGCGGTCAGCTGCCTGCCGAAGTTATGGGTGGCGCCGATCCAGAAATGGAGTTCGTCAAAGTCGATCGCCGGAAAATAATGGGCAATGGCGGCGCGCAGATGCTGATTCAGCCTGACGTCCACCGTATATTCCACATCGCCGAACTGCCAGAACAGGAACGGGACGTAGCGGATTTTCGACTCATAAAACGGATGGGCGATCAAATACGGATTGAGCGCCACGCCCATGACGGGCGGACCTTCCGCGGACAGCGCCGCTTCATTTTTCTTGTAGAATGAAAGCATCACGTAGCTGGCGAATTCGTACAAATGCAGCGAATCGATGCCGGCGACGAAATCGATCGCCTGCACGCCGGTGTCCGCCTGTATGGACGCCGTAAAGTTCGTCAACTGCTCCGGCGATATGCCGCTCTCCCAGTCCGGAATCAATCGGTACGACGCTTCCAGCTGATATTCGCCGAGATCGCGGAATTTCATCGTCAGCTGGTCGATATCGTACACCGTCCCTCCGCCCGGGTACATGACGAAAATGTCGCCCGGCTCCACCGTTCCCGGCACAGCGCCGTCGTCCAGCAGTTCCTTGGCCGTGCTTTCTCCGAACGTTCCGCTGCTGCCCATGATGACGACGTTGTCCACGTCGTGATCGTTCAGGAAATCTTTATACGCTTCCGGCAAATCGAGCAGCTTCAGCCAGGCGACCCCGGGCGTCACCGAGCCGTCGTACCCGAGCGTGCTGTATGCGGACAAACCGTGCGCGGCGGAGTAATCGAGAATCGCCTTCAGCTCCTTGACCGAGCTCATGGCGGCCAAAAATTGCAGCGGCAGCACGGGCGCTTTCATCGTTCTGGACACGTAAGGAACCGAGGGCACGCCTGTCGAAATGATGACCGTATCGAACTTGGTCGTCGCGCCGAACTGTTCGTTGTAAAAATCGACGGTCGCCTGAACGGAGCGTTCCAGGAATTCCTGTGTGGCGTATACCGGATTCGGCCCCTCTCCCGGCGCCGACGTCACCCACGAATGCGAAACGGACGCGGATAGCGCCTCCCCCGCCTTCTGCACGGCGTATTCCGCGCTCATGCCGCCGTCCATCGCGAAGATGTCGAGGCCGTAGTATTGGTGGACGTCGATTTGGTACACGGTCAGTTCCGAATCGTCGGTCACGCGGACGAACGTTTGATAAGCCGTCCACATCTCCCCGTTGGCGAGCGTATATTTCAAAAAGATGGCGTATGCGCCGTTCGGCGCGTCCGGCGGGATGTCCCAGGCTTTCATGCCGTTCATCGTCGCGGTCGCACCCGGCGCGACGATGAAGTTCGCGGCGAGTTCGACTTCCCGCAAATAATACGGATCGTCGATGCCGTGAACGATCGCCGATACGCCTGCAACCGTCTGCGGAACCGCCGTCGTATTGTGCAAAGCGACATCCAGGTGCACGGTACCGCCGGCCTCATAGGCGCCCCGCTCGGCAGCGACTTCGATCGCCAGCGGCGGTGCCGGCGACATCGCGACCGGATAGCCGTACACTTTTAAATCGCTGATATGCGCGCTCTGATTGGCGGAATTATACGTGACGTTCACGCGCACGTAGCGGGCGACGGTGCTGACGAAATGATCGTCGCCGCTATCCGATGCGGGGGTGTCGTCCGACTTTCCCGCGATCGGGTACCAATGGATACCGTCCAGACTGCCGCGAATGTAGTAGTGGTAGTAGCGGGTGCCGTCGACCCAGTTGCGGACGTTGATGCGATCGATGAAATATGTTCCCTCCAGGTCGATCTGCACCCAGGTGTTCTGAAAAGCGCCCATATAGGAGGCCCAGTGGCTGTTGTTGCTTCCATCGGCGTCGTTGACCAACGACGGGTCGCTGCCGTCCTCTGTCGACAAGGCGACGGCCGGCTTGTTGAGACTGATGAGGGACGATTGCGCCTGCACCTTGAATATGGGCGCCGAGACGGCAAAGACGAGCAAACCGATGAGGACGACTTTGCCGGCTTGACCGAAAGCGGTGATGCGGCCCATCAAAAACCACGCTCCCTTTCGCAGATGCAGCATGTCTCTCCACCGAAAAGTTGCGTCTATGAACGACCTGTTTCGTTCATCACCTCCTTTATCCGGGCGAACCGCCGGCAAGCTGGGCGCAATACGCCGTGCGGATTACCCGCTTGAAGCGTCGACACGAAGATCGTGAATATCGCGAGTCACCGCTTGGTGCAAGGATTGCGGAGTGCAAAACCGCCGACGAACCGCAGAAAGTATCGACGCACAGACCATGAATATCGCCGATTACCGCTTGGAGCATTGACCGCAGGGCGCGGATACCGCCGATTATTCGCCTGGAGCCTCGAAGTTCAGAGCGGAAATATCGCGGATTCCACACTCGGAGCGTCGACGGGCAGCACGCGGATGCCGGGAAACGCGGCCGCGATTTCCCGCAAATCTTCGACCTGCAGGCATTTCAGCCTCTTGTCGCGGCGCTTCGCTTCCTCGTACGGAACCCCGGAAAGCCGGAGCTTCTCGGCGATCTTCTCGGCCGGCGCGTTCATGCCGTCGGACGGATCCCACACTTCATCGACCGTCGGATCGGCGTGATCGATCTGCCGAATGCCGAGCATGCGCAGCGCCTCCATGACGCGCTCGAGCGCGAAACCGCCGAAATTTCGCGTGGTGTTGACCGTCGCGGGCAAGTCTTCCAGCCTCACTTCCGGAAAGTAATGGCGAATCGCCTCCCGAACCGTCAGGCCGATCCGGCGCTCCACCGCTTCCCCCTGAAAGAACACGAACGGAACCAACCCCTGGGTCGTCTCATAGTGCGGATGCGAGATCAAATACGGATTCAGGACGAGACCTTTGACCGGAGACCCGCTGCCGTCTCCCCGGAGCAGCGATTCGTTTTTCTTATAAAACGCCAGCGTGGCGTACGTCGCCAGATTGTACAGCTCCAGGTACGTCTCGGCCGTCACGAAATGCAGCTCGCTCGCGGCTTTCGCTTCGCGAATCGCCGCGCCGAGCGCCTGAATTTGTTCGGGAATGACGCCGCTCTCCCAGTCGGAGATGTTGCGAAACCCCGGCTCCAGCGGGAGCGACGCGAAATCTTTCACCTTCCGGCGCAACTCCCGCTCGTCAAATTCGATGCCGCCGTACGGATGCAGCACAAAAATGTCGCCGTGCCTTACCCGCTCGGCGTCCGCGCCGGGCCTGAGCAGCTTGCGCGCCCGGTTCTCGCCGCCGGTCAATCCGCTGGCGCCCATGAACAAAACCGTGCGCACCCGATGGCGAATCAAAAAATCGCGGTAAGCGGGCGGAAGGCTGAGCAGTTTCACCCAGGCGACCGCCATGTCGACCGAGGTGTCGTGCCCCAGCGTGCTGTAGGCTTCGATGCCGTGCCGGCGCGCATGCTCCAGCACAAGCGCAAGCTCCGCCGCGGTATCCACGCTGACGAGAAACTGCAGCGGAAGAATCGGCGCGCGGAACGTTCTCGCCATATACGCCATCGACGATACGCCGGTCGAGATGAACACCGTATCGTACACCGCATCCGCGCCGAAGTGTTCGTCGTAGAACGCGACGGTCGCCTCAATCGACTTCAGCAAAAAATCCGGCGTCGCGACACACTCTCGCGGACCGTGGCCGGGCGCCTTGGTGACCCAGGACGGTGACACCGTCGCCGCCAGCGCCTCTCCCGCTTTCACAACGGCATATTCGGCGCTCATGCCGCCGTCCAGCAAGAAGATGGGATAACCGCCGTAGTCGATTTTGCGAATCCGGTACGTCAGCAGATCGTTCTCTCCGACGACGCGGAAAAACGTGCGGCAAACCGCGCCCGCGGCGGCGCCTCCCTTCGCCAGCGGCGCGACATCGACGGCGTACGCGCCTTCCTCGGCGTCTTCCGGAACGGTCCAAATCGTCGCCGCCCCGCTGAGCGGCTCTCCGGCATGCTGCCGCATATCGGCGTCGATCGTCATCTCCCGTCGAAAATCGGGCTTCGTCCATCCTTCAATGCGCACATAAAACCCTTCGACCGGAACGGTTTCCGCCGGCGCCTCGGCAACCCTGTACGACAGGATAACGCTTTCACCCCGCCGAAACGCGCCTTGATTCGTCTCGGCCAACAATCGGACGGTCATCGGCCATGCCTCCACTCCTGTCAAGTTAGCTCCATCGTAGCATACGGCGTGTGAATGTACGGTGAATGTGCGATGAAGACGATGTGAATGCAAATGGCGGAGCTGAAAAAGCGGGTCGAAGATCGTTGACGGTTTTTCGGAGGAATGCTATATTTCGATCAAAAATTGCAAGTACTTTCATCCGCTTCCATCATGTTGCTGGAGGTGTTCGGTGTGGAAATCCTTCTGGTGGAGGACGAAGTGTCGATTGGCGATGTGCTGCAAACGTACTTCCGGAACGAGGGATGGAACGTGCACGTGTCAAGGAACGGGCTCGATGCTTTAAAGCTCGTGCGAAGCATGAAGTTCGATTTCGTCATCCTCGATTTGATGCTGCCGGGAATCGCGGGCGAGGACGTGTGCCGCAATATTCGCCAGTTTTCCAAAGTGCCGATCATTATGCTGACGTCCAAAGCGCATGAGAGCGACGCGATTAACGGTTTGAATCTGGGGGCGGACGACTACATCACGAAGCCTTATCGAGTGAAGGAACTGATCGCCCGCATTTACGCGCTGAAGCGCCGCATCGATATGATGACCGACACGAATCGGACGACGGCGACGTTCAACCGCGGACGTTTGATCGTCAATTTCGAAGCGAAGGAAGTCATCGTCGACGGCCGCAACGCTCAACTGACGTTGACCGAGTTCAAAGTGCTCGACGTGCTCGTTCGCAACCCGGGGAAAATTTACAGCCGGTTCGATCTTGCCTACGAGGTGCACGGGTATCGGTTTATCGGCGACGGAAGGGTGATGGACGCGCACATCAAAAATATCCGGAAAAAGATCGAAGCCGATCCGAAAAACCCGGAATACATCATTACGCGCATCGGAGCCGGATACAAATTCAACTACTGGCCGGACGGGAATTAAAACCATGCTTCGTCGTTTGCGTACGAGAACCTATTGGTTCATTTTGGTATCGCTTACATGCGCGGGCGTTCTGGTTGCCGCATACATGCTGCTCCACGCGTATTGGGCGAGTGTGATGAACACGTACAAAAAAGAATATCTGCACGATCAAAGCATGAAACTGGCGTACTTGATCCGTTCGCACGTCGGACCGGGGCCGCTCTCGACGGAGGAAAGCGAGCGGATCGCGGCGGCGGGCTTGCAATACGCCGCGTCCGTCACGTACGCGGACCCTACCGGCGAAGAAATTTGGTATGACGCCGGCGGCCGGGAAGCGTTCGCCTCGCCGTACGCCGTCGACGTTCCGGTCATCGTCGAGGGAGAATGGATCGGCACGATCACCGCCCATTACGATTTGGACAAAGACGATTATTTCCACCACTTCAGCGCGGTCGATCAATCGATGCGGCGCCGGATGGCCGTGCTGTTCGCGATCTTCCTTCTCCTGTCCGCCGGCGCGGCCTATGCGCTGTCGCGCCGGATGGCCAAACCGATCGAAGCCGGCGCCTGCCATGCGGAAGCGATCCTCGGCGGAAACCGCGATCTGCCCGTGCCGGAGGAAGGCACATGGGAGGTGCGGCGCATGACGGCGGCGATGAACGGCATCCTGCAGGAATTCAAGCATCAGGAGGCGTGGCGCCGGCAGCTCATGGTCAACGTCATGCACGAACTGCGCACGCCGCTCACCTCGGTGCTCACCAGGCTGGAGGCGATGCTGGACGGCATTTACCCGATGAGCGAGGCGAACTTGCAAAACATTTACGACGAGCTCGACCGGCTGTCCCGCCTCGTCATTGAATTGAACAAATTGTCCGAAGCGGAAGGCGCGCGGTTTCATTTAAACGTCCGGAGGACGGACATGATGCAGCTTTTGAAAAACGTCATGGAAGGGTTTCAGTTTATGGCGGAAGAGCGCGACATTCGCTTGACGTTGGCACCGGCGTACACGCCGTGCATCATCGAGGCCGACCGGGACCGGATCACGCAAATCGTTTCGAATATGCTGTCCAATGCGCTCAAGTATACGCCGTCCGGCGGGAATGTCGAGGTCGCCGTCCGGTGCGACGCGAAGGAACTGACGATGACGTTCACGGACGACGGCATCGGCATCGCGGCGGAGGACTTGCCGTATATTTTCGACCGGTTTTACCGCGCCGACAAGTCCGGGGGACCGCACAAAGACGGCGGGCTCGGGGTCGGTCTGAGCATCGTCAAGGCGCTCGTCGACGCGCACGGCGGGTCGATCGCCGTGCAGAGCGAGCTTGGCCGGGGCTCCGTGTTCACGATTACGCTGCCGACCAGCCTGAAACGGGAGGAATAAACCGTTATGCACGCAGTCATCCATCACATTGCCGACGCCTTTCGCCGCACGAACCGCAATTTTGCCCTCGTGCTCGTCCCGATCCTGCTGGATGCGCTCGCCCTTTGGGCCGGATGGGCGATTCTCGGCCGATTCGTCCGGCAGGATTGGTCCGTCCGCGTCATTTTGGAAATCGGGCTGCCTTCCATCAGCCACGTGATGGAGCGCCCGCTGCTTGCCAATACGCTGCCGTTTCTTGCCGCCGCCCGATATTCGGATGCGGCGGTTGTCGTGTTTGCGCTGCTGCTGGTCGCCTCGTGCTTCGCGCAGGGCGGCTATATCGGCGCGCTGCATGCGATCGCGGGCGGAGGCCGATTCCGGCTTCCGCTGTTTTATCGCGCCGGGAAGCGCAGTGTGTTGCGGCTGCTCTTGCTTTACGCGACCGTGCAGCTGCTGAAATCGGCGGTTGCGCTGCTGTTGGCGGCTATCGCGGGAGCCGCCGGCGTCTTCCTGGCGCTGCTCGTCATGCTCGCGCTCCGTGTCATTTACCTTTTCCTCGAGTTCGTCATCGTCGTCGAGAGCCAAGATTGGATCAGCGCCCTGGGCCGGGCCAGGGAACTTTTGACGGCGTCGTGCGGCCGGACATTGGCAACCGCCGCCGTGTGGCTGGCCGTCTCGGGCGCGGTGAGCGCGAGTCTCCACCGGGTCGCATCGCCGGCCGGGCTGCTCGCCGCCATCGCGATCTATGCCTACGCGATGACCTGGATCCACGTGTCGCTGATGATGCACTTTGTCAAAGCGCAGATGGAGACGGATTAAAGCCGCGCCGCGAACCGCCGCCGCAGCGGAGCGCGACAGGCACATAAGCGGACGCGGAAGGCATTCACACGAAATTCACAACACATTCACCGCACATTCATGAATCCGTTGGTAATATGATCGTAAGCGCTTACCAATTTCAGTAATGGAGGGTCCATCATGCAGAACAGGAAAAGTGTGATTCCGCTGCTCCTGCTCGCGTTCGCGCTTGCGTGGACGGCATCCGCGTGTTCCGGCGGCAAGGCGAACGACGGCAATACGACGCCTTCCGTTTCCGGCAACGGGCAGCAGAACGGCGGCGGGCAGAGCCATGCGGGAAATGGCGACAACGGCGACGGCGACAAAAACGCCGCAACCCAAGAGCCGGTGGAGATCATCGTCGCCCATCCGTGGGACGAGAACGTCTTCAAACAGCGTTACTCGTTCATCGACGAGCGGCTGCCGAACGTCACGATGTCGTTCGTCAACTTCGACGGCACGTCTCCCGGCCTGCAGGAACATTTCGCCGCCGGCGTTTACCCCGATATCATCGTGACCGGTTTGTACGGAACGTACTACGACCTCGATCTTATTTATCCGATCGAAGACCTGGTGAAAAAGCACAACTTTGATTTGTCGTATATCGCCCCTTCCCTCATCTCCGATATCCGATCGCGCGATCCGGAAGGCCGGCTGATCGCCTTCCCCGACGGCACCGCATACGGCGCGCTTTATTACAACAAAGAAGTGTTCGACTTGTTCGGCGTTCCGTATCCGGATCCGAACGTGGCGATGACGTGGGAAGAGGTCGTCGATCTCGCGCGGCAGCTGACCGGCGAGCGCAACGGCAAAACGTATCTCGGCCTCGAAGTGACGACGCAGCCGCTGAGCGAAATCGCGCAAAACTTGACCGATCCGGAAACCGGCGACGTTCTGCTCGACGATTTGCCGGAATTCACCAAATATTTCGAACTGATGAAGCAGCTGTACTCGATTCCCGGCATGAAGCAGGCGATGTTCAACGAGGAAGGCCACTTTAACTTCCAGTTCACCCAAGGCCTGAGCGCCATGACGCTGTCGATCAACAATTTCCTCGGCTGGGATTGGGGCGAGTTCAACGCGATCAAGAAAAACATCGACCTCGCGCCGATGCCGGTTTGGAAAGACCATCCCGGCGTCGTGCCCCCGCTGCTCAGCACGCCGCAAGTGATCAGCAGCTACAGCAAGCATCCGGATGAAGCGTTCGAAGTGCTTCGGGAATACGTGTCCAGGGAAAATCAAATCCGTGTGGCGCGTTCCATGGCGAGCGCCCCGGTGACGACCGACCCGGAAGTGCTCAAACAGTTCGGAGCGGATATTCCGGAATATGCGGGCAAGAACGTGCAGGCGTATTTCGTCGGCAAGCCGGCCGAATTCGACGGCCGCAAGAGCATGTGGGACGACTATGTCGACATGGGCGAGGCGCTGCGCCGGTTTGCGCAATCGGACATGGACGTTCCCCGGTTCCTGCGCGAGTTCAGCGAGGAAGCGCAAGCGCGCGTGGCGGATGCGATGGCTGCAAACTAACACGCCGATTCCAGCGGAAGGGGAGGATGCGCGCCGTCCTCCCCTCTCCCGATTTCCGACGAGAGGAAGATGCGGCCTTGGCCAGGATATTGTTCAACCACGTCACGAAGCGTTACGGCAAATACAAAGAGTACGCCGTGAAAGATTTCAACCTGCAGGTGGAGGACCAGGAGTTTCTCGTGTTCGTCGGACCTTCCGGATGCGGGAAGTCCACGACGCTGCGCATGTTGGCGGGACTCGAAGATATCACGGAGGGGGAAATTTATATCGGAGATACGCTGGTGAACGATCTGCCTCCGAAAGAACGGGACATTTCGATGGTGTTTCAAAACTACGCCCTCTATCCGAATTTGACGGTTTATGAAAATATCGCGTTCGGTTTGCGGCTCCGCAAGCTGCCGAAGCATGAAATCGACCTGGCGGTCAGGCGCGTCGCGCGCGTGCTGGAAATCGAAAATTTCCTGGACCGCAAGCCGTTCGAACTGTCGGGAGGGCAGAAGCAGCGCGTTGCGCTCGGGAGGGCGATCGTGCGCAAGCCGCAGGCGTTCCTGATGGATGAGCCGCTGTCAAACCTGGACGCCCGGCTGCGCGTTCAGATGCGGGCGGAAATTATCAAGCTGCATCGGGCGATCGGCGTGACGACGATCTACGTGACGCACGATCAAATCGAGGCGATGACGATGGGGGACCGCGTCGTCGTCATGAACCGGGGCGTCGTGCAGCAGGTCGATACGCCTGAGGAAGTCTATTTGCGCCCGGCCAATCTGTTTGTCGCCAATTTTATCGGCAGTCCGCCGATGAACTTGATTCAGGGCAGGCTGAAGGCGAACGGCGACGGAGCGGCTTTCCATACGCAGCGCTTCGCGCTGCCGCTTCCGGACCGTCAAGCGTCCAAACTGCGCGGACGGATCGACCGCGCCGTGACGATGGGCATACGGCCGGAGCATGTAAGTTTCGAGCCGGCGTATATGGACGCGCATGCCGAAGCGGTCATCAAAGGCACGCTGCAGTTCGACGAGTTTGTCGGATCGGACCGGTATTATCATCTCGATATCGGCACGGACCGGCTGCTGATCGCCAGATCGCATCCGCAATATCCGTATGCGGACGGAAGCGTCGTCCGCCTCGCCGTCGATATGGACAAGGCGCTGTTTTTCGATCCGGACGACGGGCAGCTGTTGAACCGCTGACGAACTGGAAAACGGGGAGTGGAGACCATTGGCGGTCAATCGCAAAACCTTAAGGCTTCTCATCGTCGGAACGGGGCTCGTCGTCGCGCTGGCCGCATTCTGGATCGCCTCGAACCTTGCGCGGGAACGTCCTCCTGTCAGCGCCGCCGCGCAGGCCGCCTCGTTCGAGCCGATCGAACGAACGGATCAAGCGGAAGCCGGCCGGGAAGTCCCGCTCTATTATGACGCGCTGAGAGAGTGGGAAGCGGCGAACTTGCGGCCCGGGAGCGAGCGCATCGACGTGGCGGCGTCCGCGTTCGCACGCCGATCCGCAGATCCGCCGATCGCCACGGGCGCTTACGCGGGCGCCGGCGATGCGCTTTTGTGGCGCGAAGCGGAAGGATGGGTCGAGTACGAGGTATACGCCGAGCAGGCGGGGCTGTACGAACTTCATGTGCGCTATCATCCGCTGGACACGGACGCCGGCGTGAAGAAACTGCTGCTCGCCGCGACGCTGAACGGTGAAGCGCCGTACCGGGAAGCGCGGTCGATGACGCTCGATCGCTGGGTCGAGGAGCCGGAACCGCCGCGATTCGATGAAAAGGGCAATCAGCTTCGCGCATTCGCGCGAGAAATCGAAGGCTGGCGCACCGACGCGCTGCGCGATGCGGACGGCGCTTACGCCGGACCGCTCTTGTGGCCGCTGAACGAAGGCCGGAACGTGCTACGCCTCGAACTGCTGGCGGAGCCGGCGGCGATCGAATCGCTGCACTTTGTGCCGCCGCGGCCGATTCCGGCCTACGCCGACGTACGCGCGTCGTATCCGGCGGATGCGCGCCGCACCGGAAAGCCGATCGTCCTTGAAGCGGAGCGGTTCGCACGCAAAAATACGGCCGCCGTACAGACCATGTACGACCGCGATCCGCTGACGACACCGCTTGCGTATCATCGCGTTCGCCTGAACGCGCTGGGCGGATGGACGTGGGCCAAAGGCCGGCAGTCGGTCACGTGGACGTTTGAAGTTCCCGAGGACGGATTGTACCACATTACGCTGCGGGTCAAGCAAAACTACCGGGAAAACCTCGCCTCGTTCCGCACCGTGCGCATCGACGGAGACATCCCGTTCGCGGAGCTGGCCGCGTACCGGTTCCAGTACGCGCCGGGCTGGCAGTCCGTCACCTTGTCGGATGAGAACGGCACGCCGTACGACTTCCTGCTGGCGCGGGGCGTTCATACGATTACGCTGGAATCGACCTATGAGCCGTTCGTCCCGATGATCATGAGCCTGGACCGGATGTCGGACCGGCTCGGCGATCTGTATTCGGAATTGAAGAGGGCGACCGGCAACCGGGTGGACGCCTTCCGGGTTTGGGATGTGGAAGCGGAGCTTCCCGGATTGACCGACAACCTGCGCGACGTGCAGCGGCAGCTGCAGGCGATGTACGACGGGATGTTGATGATCAACGGGAAGCGGGACAACATTGCGCAAACGCTGCTCGGCGCCGTGAAGGATATCGAGACGATGCTGAAGGAGCCGGAGAAGCTGCCGGGCAGCGCGGGATTGCTGGCGTCGCTGCAGGAGAACGTCGACCGCATTCGCGGCGATTTGCTGGAAGGGCCGCTGGCGATCGAGAAGCTGGCGCTGTCGCCGGCGGACGAAGAGCCGCCGCGCATGAAAGCAAGCTTCTGGGAAAAAACCGTCGCAACGCTGTCCGTCTTGTATCATTCGTTCGACGCGTCCAACCGGCTGGACCACGACAGCGAGGAGAAACTGATCGTCTGGATGAACTGGGGCCGCGATTACGTCAACGAACTGCAGCGTCTGGCGGACGAATCGTTCACGCCGAAATACGGCATCGAAGTGGACATCAATCTGATCCCGACGCCGGATTTGTTCATCCCGAGCAGCGTGGCCGGCATTTTGCCGGATGTGGCGCTCGGTGTTCCGGACACGTTGGCGTTCGAACTCGCGCTTCGCGGAGCGGCGAAAAATTTGGCGGAGCTGCCGGGGGCGGACGACCTGTTCGCGAATTACGCGCCGGGCGCGCTACTTCCCTACTATTACGACGGAGGCTATTACGGCGTGCCGGAGACGATGAATATCAAAGTGTTGTTTTACCGCAAAGACATTCTCGAATCGCTGGGGCTTGAAGTGCCGGATACGTGGGAAGACGTGTACCGCATGCTGCCGACGCTGGCGGAGAGCGACTACATGTTTTACGTGCCGCCGTCGGACTTTTCCTATATGTTCTATCAGCACGGCGCCGAATTCTACACGCCGGACGGCTTGTCCTCCGCTCTCGACAGCCCCGAAGCGTTCGAAGCGTTCCGGGAGTGGACCGATCTGTTCAACCGATACGGGCTGGAGCGCCAGGTGCAGAGCTTCTACAATCACTTCCGGCGGGGCACGATGCCGATCGGCATCGCCGACTTCAACCAGTACATGCAGCTGCTGGTCGCCGCGCCGGAACTCGCGAACCGGTGGGCCATCGCCCCCGTTCCGGGCCGCGTGAACGAGGACGGCGTTGTCGAACGGTGGATTTCGTCGCAGGGCGATAACGGCGTCGCCTCCACGAGCGCCATGATGTTCAACCGGACGTCCGAGCGGAAACAGGAGGCGGCGTGGGCGTTCATCCGGTGGTATTTGTCCGAGGAGACGCAGACGGCGTTCGGGATGAACCTGGAAATGTATTACGGGGAAGCGTTTCGCTGGAACTCCGCCCATATCGGCGCGTTCGCCGCGATGCCGTGGAAAAGCGGCGACCTGCCGGTTTTTCTCCGCCAGTGGAAATGGGTAAAGGAATTGCCGAACGTACCGGGCGGTTACATGACCGGCCGCGAGCTCGGATTCGCTTGGAACCGGGCGGTGATCGACATGGAGAAACCGCGCGTCGCGCTGGACAAAGCGGTCAAGCAAATCAATCGCGAGCTGCTGCGCAAACAGCGGGAATTCGGGCTCGTCGACGAACGGGGCGCGCCGCGGACATCGCTTGAGCTGCCGCAAATTACCGACCCGTGGGAGGTGGCGGACACCTATGCCGAGCAGTATGCCAATTAGCGGGCGCAAAGGAACGGCGCGTGCGGGCGCCGGCCTGCGGGACGGCCTCCGCGCCCTTCTCGCGGACATTTGGAAGCATCGGCTGTCGTATTTGTTCATGCTACCGTTCTTCACCGCCTTCACCGTGTTTATCATCCTGCCGATCGCCGCGGGCATCGGCTTCAGCATGACGAATTTCAACGCCGTGCAGGCTCCCGATTGGGTCGGCTGGCTCAATTACCAGACGCTGTTCTCCCAGGACGTCGTGTTTCTGCAAAACGTGCTGCCGAACACGTTCAAATTCGCGCTGTTCGTCGGTCCGTTCGGATTCGTCCTGTCGTTCCTGCTGGCCTGGATGATCGCGCAATTGCCGCAAATGCTGCGCATCGGCTTCGCGCTGGCGATGTATGCGCCGTCGTTGACGGCCGGCGCCGCGATGGCGGTCGTGTGGCAGGTGGCGTTCACCGGAGACCGCACCGGTTTCATCAATCATTTCTTGCTTCAGTGGGGTTTCATTGAACGGCCGATCCTGTTCCTGTCAGACAAGGACTACTTGCTGAACATCATGATTCTCATTTCGATCTGGGGGAGCATGGGCATCGGCTTCCTCGCGATGCTGGCCGGCATTTTGAACGTCGATAAGCAGCTGTATGAAGCCGGAAAAATCGACGGCATCTCCAGCCGCCTCCAGGAAATCTGGTACATTACGATCCCTTCGATGAAGCCGCAGCTTCTGTTCGCCGCGGTCATGTCCATCGTCGGCATGCTGAAGTCGAGCGGAGCCGGCAAGGAGCTGGTCGGCATGCCGACGCCCGATTACGCGGGACAGCTGATCGTCACGCACATTCAGGATTACGGGTTTATTCGCTACGAACTCGGCTACGCCAGCGCGATCTCCGTCTTTCTGCTCGTGCTGATGCTCATGTTGAATCAACTGCTGCGGCGATGGTTCGTTCCGAAAGAGGAGGAATAGCGGATGCGAAAATTACGGATCGGACTCGACGGCGCGCAGTTCGCCATCCTTCTCGTCCTGACGCTGGTGTCCGTCTTCATGCTGCTGCCGCTCGTCTATGTCGTCAACCAAGCGTTCAAGCCGCTGCACGAGCTGCTATTGTTTCCGCCGACGTTCATCGTCAGGCAGCCGACGCTGCAAAACTTCGTCGATCTGCTCGCCGTGACGGAGACGACCTTCGTTCCGGCGACCCGCTATTTGCTGAACAGCATCATCGTCACGCTGTTGGCGACGGCCGGCATGGTCGTCACCGGATCGCTGTGCGCGTATCCGCTGTCCAAACATCGCGTGCCCGGAAGCAAATTGTTCTTCGGGGCGATTATGCTCTCCCTCCTGTTCGTCGAGGAAGTCGTGGCGATTCCGCGCTTTGTGATCGTGCAAAGCCTGGGCATCATGAACACGTATTGGGGGCATGTGCTGCCGATGATCGCGCTGCCGGTCGGGGTGTTCCTGCTGAAGCAGTTCATGGATCAAGTGCCGCAGGAGCTCGTGGAGGCGGCGAAGATCGACGGCGCGACGGAAATCGGCATCTTCGCCAGAGTGATGTTGCCGCTCGTCGCGCCCGCGATGGCGACGATCACGATCATCGCCTTCCAAACCGCATGGGGCAACATGGAGACGTCCGCCCTGTTCATGCAGGAAGACTCGATGAAGACGCTCGCGTTCTTCCTGAGCACCTTGACGCCGAACTTGTCCAATTCCGTCGTCCGGCAGGGCGCCGCGGCGGCCGGCGCGCTTCTTCTGTTTCTGCCGTCGCTGATCGTCTTTCTGCTGTACCAGCGCAAATTTATCGCCACTATGGCTCATTCCGGGATCAAGTGAGCAAATCGGAGGCTGCCTAATGAGAATAAGCACAATGACGCGCCGGGCCGTCTTGCCGCTGCTCGCGCTGGCGCTGGCGGCGGCCAATGCGGTACCGCTGCACGCGCGGGTTCCCTACGATACGTATACGCAAGACCAATACGGCCGGGCGCTGCCGACCCCGCCCGCCTATGCGCCGGAAGCGGTCATCGGCGACGACATCTACATTGCGGACGAAGGAGGAGAGGCGGTTCACTCGCCGCTGAAGCAGCCGAAGGGGCTGTTCGTCGATGCGCGCGACCACATCTACGTCGCGGATACGGACAATCACCGCATCGTGCAATTCGACGAGAACGGCGGCTTCCTTCGCGCGATCACGCTGCCGGAATCGCCGTTCCGTCAGCCGCAGGGCGTGTTCGTCACCGACGACGCGATCTACGTCGCCGATACGGGCAACGAGCGCATCGTGCGCCTGGATCGGGACGGCCGTCTCGTGCGCGAGTATCGGCGCCCGGACTCCCCTTACTTGACCGATTCGTTCACGTTCAGCCCGACGAACGTGGTCGTGGACGATCGCGGCTTCTTGTACGTCGTCGTCAGCGGCAGCTACCAGGGCTTGCTGCAGCTGGATCCGGAAGGCGGGTTCCGCGGGTTCTTCGGCACGAACACGACGGAAGCGACATGGATGGATCGCTTGAGACGGCTGCTGTATACGAAGGAGCAGCTGAGTCGGCAAGTCCGCCTGCTGCCCGCGACAATCCGCAATATCGAGATCGACCGGAACGGTTACATCTACACCGTATCCGGCACCGCCGGCGAGCAGATCAAGAAGCTGAACATTCGCGGCGACAATCTGTGGGCCGGCAAGCATTTCGGCGTCAGTCCGCCGGATTCGGCGACCGACGTGTTCGAGCCGGTGCTGTCCGACATCGCGGTCGATCGCTACGGCAACGTGACGGTGATCGATCCATCGCTGAACATCGTGATGCAGTACGATCCGGACGGCGAGCTGCTGTTCTACTGGACCGGCCGGGTAACGCCCGGCATGCCGCAGCTCGGGCTGAACCAAAGCCCGGTCGCCGTCGCCGCCAACTCGCGCAACGAACTGCTCATTCTGGATGACGCGCTGAACGTGATCCAGCGGTTCAAGCCGACGCGTTTCGGCGAAGCGGTGCACGCCGCCCATTCGCTGACGCAGGATGGACGCTACGCGGAAAGCGAGGCCTACTGGAACGAGGTGCTGAAGCTGAACGCCCGGTACGCTCCCGGTTATAAAGGGCTCGCGTACGCCGCTTTCTACCGGGGAGACTACGCGCGGGCGATGGAGCTGTTCCGATTGGCCGGCGATGCGGAAGGCTATTCGGATTCGTTCTGGCAAATCCGGATGGCGTGGTTTCAGCGCTATTTCGCCTGGATCGCGAACGCCGCCGTGGTGCTGTTTATCGCCTACATGCTCGCGACCGGACTGCGCAAGCGTTTCGGGTGGAAGCGCCGTCCGCTCCGGCGGCCGGCGCATGGGCGATCCGACGTCCTGCTCGGCCAGCTGAAGCACGCGCTGACGATCCTGCGGCATCCGCTCGACGGTTTCAGCGACCTCCGATACGCGAACATGGGCGGTTACCGCAGCGCGCTCATGTTGCTCGGCCTAACGGTTGCGGTGATGCTCATCCGGGGGTACTATACGAGCTTTACGTTCGATCCGCTGCCGGCCGCCGAGCGCCATGCGGGGACGGAGACGGCGATTTTCCTGCTGATCTGGTTGTCGTGGGTCGTGTGCCATTATTTGATCGGATCGATTTTTCGGGGAGAAGCCCGGTTTCGCGACGTGTTCGTCGGCGGCGCCTATTCGCTCGTGCCGATCGCTCTGCTCGGCTTGCCGTTGGCGGTCGCTTCCCACGTGCTGACGCTGAATGAGGCGTCGATCTATTACGCCTTCGAAAACGCGATGATGGTGTGGACCGGCTTGCTGGTGTTCTGGAAAATCCAGTCGCTGCAAAACTACAGCTTCGGTGAAACGATCGTCACGATTTGCTTGACCGCCATGGCGATGCTCCTGATGTGGGTGCTGATTTTCATCATCCTGGGGCTGTCCCGCGACTTGCTGGACTTTGTGCACACCATTTATTTGGAGGTAACGATGTGAGCGGAATCGACATCAAACTGCGCTGGCTGCGATGGGCGGCGCCGGCCGTCCTCTACTTGGGGGCGATCGCCGTGCTCATATGGTTCATGGCGGCGGAACGAGCCGGAAGCGGCTACGCGGGAACCAATGCGTTCGCGGTCGAGCAAGGAAGCCGGGAAAGTTCGCTTCCCCCCGCTCAAGCCCCGCCGCCCGGCGGCCTGCCCCCGGACGACGCCTTCCGCGAAGTCGCGCGGTCCGGGAACCGGGTGCTGAAAGCCGATCCGGCGACCGGCCATTTTCAAGTGGCGGATCGGACGACCGGCAGCGTATGGCGTTCGTATCCAAACCCGGACGGATGGACGGACGAAGGGTTGTCCGATACGTGGAAGCTGCGCATGCGCTCGCCCTTGACGTTCAACTATGTGGAGACCGCCGCCAACCAATCGCTTGAACGGTCGACCGACTTGCTGTCGGAAAACGGCACAATCGCCGAATTTGCCGAGATCGACGGCGGGTTTCGCGTCACATACGAAATCGGCAGGCTCGGCCTCGTCGTCCCGGTGGAGGTGAGGCTGCGCGACTCCTACGTGGAAACGCACATCGCCGCCGACGGCATCTTGGGCGACGGCGAGGCGGTCGCGCTCACATCGATGCGGCTGTATCCGTTCTTCGGCGCGGAGACCTCGACGCGCGAGGACGGCTTCCTCTTCATCCCGGACGGTTCCGGCGCGCTGATCGATTTCGAACGGGATCGGAGCGGGGCGGTTCCGTATTATCTGGAGCGCGTCTACGGCGCGGACCGTGCGTTCAGCTTCAAAAACACGACGTCCGTCCGGCTGCCGGTTCGATTCCCCGTCTTCGGCATGAAGACGGGCGAGCAGGCGTTTCTCGGCGTCATTCACGAAGGCGCGGAGTATGCGAACCTTATGGCGGCGCCGTCCGGATCGCTCAATCAGTACAATTGGGTGACGCCGGAGCTTTTGTTCCGCTTCACGTATTTTCAGCCGACGAGGACCGACCGGTCGCAAGGCGTTTACGCATTCAGCGGCGAGATGGTCCGCGCCAACCGCACGACGCGGTATTATTTGATCGCCGGCCATCATCCGGATTACGCCGACCTTGCGGCGGTGTACCGGAAATATTTGATCGACGAGCAAGGGCTCATGCCGCCGGCGGACGTCGCCGCTTCGATTCCGCTCCACCTGAGCATCCTCGGCGCCGACACCGTAAGCGGATTTTGGCGCGATGCGGATTTGCCGCTGACGACCGCCTCCCAGGCGATGGACATCGTCAAAGAGCTGAGCAGCCACGGCGTGGAGGACATGGAGATCACGTATCTCGGGTGGCAGAACGGCGGGTTCAGCCGGTACGGCAAGCACTTTCCGGTAAACGGAGCGCTGGGCGGCAACGACGGAATGGCGCGCTTCATCGAGTTCGCCCACGGCAAAGGGGCGAGCGTGCTGCTCGATGCCAGCTCGTATTCGTACAACAACACGGGCGGCGGCGGCTTTCGCCGCAGCCGGGACGGGCTCCGGGATTTGAGCTCGACCGTCATCGACGCGCCGACGGAAGCCGGCGTGACGGCGACGCTGGTCAGTCCATTGTTCATGAAGCGGGCGCTGGAAAGCGACCTTGACGTCGCCGCCCGCCTCGGAGCGGACGGGTACAGGCTCGGCGGTTCCCTCGGCGCGCAGCTCGACTCGGACTTCAACGATCACTATGCGCTGACGAGAGCGCAAGCGCTCGAACTGCAGCAGGATCTGCTGCAGGGCGTCAGGAAGTCGCTCGGCAGCGTGACGCTGGCGGAAGGCAACCTGTATGCGCTTCGGTATGCGGACCATCTGGAAGGGTTGGCAGCGAACTATTCATACGACATGTTCGTCTCCCGGAACGTTCCTTTCTTCCACATCGCGCTGCACGGCCTCGTGTCGTACTCGCTCGAACACGCCAATCTCAGCGAGGATTATCGCACCGTGTTTCTGAAAGGGATCGAATACGGGGCCGAGCCGTCGTTTCTCGTGACCTACGCGCCTTCCCACGAGCTCTTGCCGTCGCCGTCGCTGTCACGCATGTACAGTACGCATTATCGCGATTGGCTCGTCGAGATCGTCTCGATGGTGCAGCGGTACAACGAAGCGCTCGGCGATTTGCGCGGCAGCTTCATCACGGGCCACGCGATGCTGGCCGACGGCGTGTACGAAACGACGTACGACAACGGCGTCCGCATCGTCGTGAATTACAACGACACCGTCTATCGGCGTCCGGGCCTGACCGTGCAGCCGTACGACTTTGCGAGGACAGGAGGCGAATGACATGGCCCGCAACAGAAAGCTGAGCGCCAGAACCGCACGCAAACTGGAAGCTTCTTTGTTCATTGCGCCCTGGCTGATCGGATTTATGTGCTTCATGGCCTTTCCGCTGCTGTTCTCGTTGTATTTGAGCTTTCATTCGATCAAGGTGCTGCCCGGGCAGCGCATCTACGAATACGTGGGGTTGAGGCATTACAAAGAAATTTTGTACAAGAGCTCGGAACTGTACGAATCGCTGATTCCGTTTTTCCAGGAAACGCTCATCATGATCCCCGTCATCCTCGTGTTCTCGTTCATGATCGCGATCTTGCTGCATCAGAAGCTTCCCGGGCGCTCCTTGTTCCGCACGCTGTTTTTTCTGCCGGTCATCTTTTCCACCGGATACGTGCTGACGGAATTCGTCAACCAAGGCGCGGGCAGCCTGAACTTTCTTGCGCAGCGGTCGGTGGAGGAAAGCCTGAACGCGTGGCTTGGCGACAGCGCCTGGGCGCGGCCGGTCAAGAGCATCTTGAGCCATTTCGTGCTCGTGCTGTGGTATTCCGGCGTGCAAATCCTGATTTTCCTGGCGGGACGGCAGACGATTTCCCATTCTTCGTACGAAGCGGCCCGCATCGACGGGGCGTCGCCGTGGGAAACGTTCTGGAAAATCACGCTGCCGGCGATGTCTCCGTTCATCTTGCTGAATTTGTTCTATACGGTGCTGGACCTGTTCACGTTTCCGTACAACCCGATCATCTGGCTGATCAACGACAACCAGCGCAGCTACGGATACAACAGCGCGATGGCGTGGGTGTATTTCGCGATGATCGTCCTGTTCCTCGCGCTCATGATGCTGCTCGTCCGGCTGATGACGCGAGGTTCTAGGCAGCCGTACCGATTTTGGAAGTAGGAGAGGAAGCCCATGTTACCGAAACCGAGCACCGGCAAGCCGTGGAAAATCCCGCCGTTTCCGGCAAAGCGCCTCAAGCGCATCATCTTCGGCCGCGAAATCAATACCGGGTTCGCCTTCAAGCTGTTTTTGTACATCGTGTTTATTTCCACGACTTACATCTACCTGCAGCCTTTGCTCAAGATGGTCACGAAAATGGTCATGGACGCCGGCGATTTAATGGATCCGACCGTGACCTGGATCCCGACTTCGTTGTACTGGGGCAATCTCGCGACGGCCTGGGAAGCGCTGCGCTATGCGGAATCGGCGCTGATCAGCTTCTCCGTCGCCCTGCTCGTCGCCGGGCTTCACGTCGTGTCGTGCGGGCTCGCGGGCTACGCGTTCGCGCGGCTCGATTTGCCGTTCAAGAAAACGATCTTCGCGCTCCTGCTCATCTCGTTCATTATTCCGCCGCAGGTCATCGTGCTGCCGACCATTATGGCGTTCCGGGAGATCGGTCTGGAAAGTTCGCTGCTGTCGCTCGTCATCCCGGCCGTTTTCGGTTTCGGGACGAAAGGTTCGCTGTTCATCATCATCTACCGCCAGTTTTTCATGAACCAGCCGAAGGAACTGGAAGAAGCGGCGAAGATCGACGGCGCGAGCGCGTTCCGGTTTTATGTGCGGGTGATGTTCCCGCTCGCCAAGCCGGCGATGATCGTCGTGTTCCTGTTCTCCTTCGTGTGGACGTGGAACGACACGTACTTGCCGCGCATGTTCCTCGGGGCGGCGGAGCATGTGCCGCTGGCGGTGAAGCTGTCGCGCCTCGACGCGGAGCTCGACTATTTTGTGACAACGGCGCAGCTGCCCCAATACTTGATGGAATCGATCAAAATGTCGGCGAGCTTCCTCATGATCCTGCCCCCTCTGCTCGTGTACTTGTTCGCGCAGCGATACTTCGTGGAAAGCGTGGAACGGACCGGTTTGGTCGAGTAACGCCGCTTCGGCGCGGAGGCGGTGCAGGCGGCGGATGACGTTTCCACCGTCGGGGCTTCCGGAAAAGCAGGCAGCGATTCGGACGCGTGCGGCAAAATGATTTTGTCGGATGGGACGATGAAAGGAGGTGATGCCTTTCGGGATACGGCGGGAAACCTTCATTTCATCATGAATCGGCTACCCTTTTGGCAAATGTCGTCCGGTCATGAGAAATTCGGGAAGGGAATGAGTGAGGATGTGGAAAATGTCGCTGAAGTCCGCGTTCAAAGTCGGTCTTTGCACATTCGGCCTGCTGCTTGCTTATGCGGCGTCCGCCGCGGCGGAAACGCCGAACGTCGTTCCCGGTCTGCAATCGTGGACGGAAGCTGCGGGCGGCGGCACGTTGACGCTGAGTTCCTCGTCGCGCATCGTGTACAATGATCCGCGGCTGGAAGATACGGCGGAGCTGTTCGCCGAAAACATCAACGAACTGAACGGGATGGAACTGTCGATCGTCCAGTCTTCCTCCCCGCAAAACGGTGACATCTACTTGCACCTGACGTCCGGACTGCCGAACATCGGCAACGAAGGCTATAAGCTGACGATCGGCAATCGGGTGGAGATTCGGGGCAACGACGTGCCGGGCGTATTTTACGGAACCCGGACCGTTCTGCAAATCATGAAGCAGGGCGGAGAAGACCGCAACGTCTTGCCGCGGGGAGAGGCGATCGATTATCCCGCGTATCGGGAGCGTGCCCTGATGCTGGATACGGGGCGCAAATTTTTCACGGTCGATTTCCTGAAGCAATACATCGAACAGATGGCGTGGCTGAAGATGAACGTGCTGCATCTGCATCTCTCCGACGACCAGGGGTTCCGTTTGGAAAGCGACGTGCCGAACCTCACCTCCCCGCTGCATTACACGAAGGCGGACATCCAGGAATTGGTCGCATACGGAAAACGCTATCATGTGACGATTATTCCGGAAATCGACGCGCCGGCGCATGCGAGCGCGATTACGAGGGCGCGGCCGGACTTGCTGCACGAGTGCCCGAACTTGCGCGCCACCGGCGATCTCGATCTGACCAACCCGGATACGATCCCGTTCTACCAGTCGCTGGTGGACGAATATTTGCCGCTGATCGAGGCGGATTCGTTCCATATCGGGGCCGACGAGTATACGTATTTCACGAAATCGCGGGCGAATCAGTTGGCGTCGCTGCAGGCGTGTCCGGAGATTATGGCCGAGGCGGCCGCTCGCGGCTACTCCGATCCCGGCGATTTGTACCGAAACTTCATCAATGAGATGAACGCTTATATCAAGTCGAAGGGCAAAACGACCCGCATATGGGAATGGTTCGATTATGTCGGCAGCATGCCGATCGACACCGACATCATCCTCGATGCGTGGCTCGGCGAGAACGACATCCAGGGGAAATCCGACCAAGGCTTCAAACTCATCAACTCCTCGTACCGTTACTTGTACATCATCCCCGGCCGAAGCGTGCCGGATCGGGAATTTTTGTACGAGAGCTGGGAACCGTGGATATGGACCCCGCTGCCGGACGGCAGACTGACCGATCCGAACGACCCGAATTTGCTCGGCGCCAAACTTCACGTATGGAACGACGGGCTGTTCACGCCGTCGGTGCCGGAAGAGGCGATGGACCGGGAAATTTCCACGACGATGAAAATCTTTGCGGAGCGCATTTGGGGAAGTCCGCGCCTGCCGAGCTACGAAGCGTTCCTCGAAAAAATCAAGCCGATCGGCAATGCGCCGGGTTACGGGTTCGGTTTATTGTTGAACTACCGTTTTGAAAACGCCGATGCGAACAAGATCACGGATGAATCCGGCGACGGCAATGACGGCACCGTGTACGGCCCGGTGCTGACGACGGGCAAATACGGGCAAGGGCTGCAATTTTCCGGAGGGTCGAACCGCGTGCATATCGGCGCGCCGGATCTCGGCGGCGAGTGGACGGTGTCGATGTGGGTGAACCGGCAAGACAGCAGCGGACCGGCGGCCAAGCTGCTCGACTCCCGCTTTTACAGCATTCGGCTCGAGCAGTTGGGGACCGGCAAAGTCGGGATTACCGTGTACGGCAAGGCCGACTACTCGTTCAATTACACCGCTCCGATCGGGCAATGGGTGCACCTGACGTTTACCGGGGACGCCACGAGCACGTCGTTGTATGTGAACGGTGCGCTTCATCAGACATTGAACGTCGGCATCAAAGTGCCGCTGAAGTATCTCGGCTCCAAAAACCATGCGTTCCTCGGCACGATCGACGATTTGAAGGTGTTCGATCGCAAGCTGGACGCCAGCGGCGTGCAGTCGCTCTATGAAGGCCGCGTGTTGCATTACCAATTCGACGAGCCCGACGGCGTGACGGTGACAGACAGCAGCGGGCTGGGGAACCATGCCGGCTTCAAAGGGCCCGAGCGTGTGGAAGGCTGGAGCGGCGGCGGTCTGAAGTTTAACGGCGGCGATCACTTCGCATATATGTCCTTGCCGGATATTAAAGGCGAGTGGACGGCCGCGATGTGGATCAAACGGGAACCGAGCTCCCAGGCGGGCGAGGTGCTCTTGAATTCCCGGGATTACAGCATTCGCGCCAAACAGACCGGATCCGGCAAAATCGGCATTACCCGCATCGGAAAATCGGATTCTTCGTTCAATTACACGCTGCCGACGGACGGCACCTGGAAGCATATCGCGCTGGTCGGCAACAACGAGGGAACGTCGTTGTACGTCGACGGTGTGTTCCAGCAGACGCTGCCGGTCGTCATCGATCTGCCGATGCAGCATCTGGGCAAGGTCGGCAATTCGCTGTCCGGCGTCATCGACAGCGTGCGCGTGTACGACCGGGCGCTCAGCGCTGCGGAGATTACGGCCTTGTATGCATCAGAACCCGCTCCGCCGCCGTCCGTGGCGCTCGGGAAACCGGCGACGGCGGAATTGAGCGAACCCGGACACGGTCCCGAGCTGGCCGTCGACCACGATGCGTCCAATGAAAGCTACTGGGACGCCGCCCTGTTGCAGTCGAGCGGCAAGTGGTGGCAAGTCGATCTGCAAGCGGTCTACCAATTGAGCGGGATCAAAGTGCGCACGTACGTCGACGGCACGCGATACTACCACTACAAAATTGAAACGAGTCTCAACGGAACGAACTGGACGCTCGTCGCGGAGAAAAACGACAATACGCCGGCTTCGTATCACGGCGAATATTATGCGGTCAACACGCAAGCGCGCTACGTGCGGGTCACCATGACCCACAATTCGGCCAACAACAGCGTGCATCTTACGGACGTGAAAGTATACGGTACGCTGTAAAAGAGCTCGCGACGGCAAAACAGCCTCCCATCCTCGCTTGCAGGGGCGGGAGGCTTGTTTGGTTTGCGAAGAAAATGAGGGCGTCTCATGGGAAACGATATGGGCACCATGCGGGTACGCACGTGTGTCAAAGCTGTCCCGACGTCACAACGACGGCATGCTCTTGCTCCATTCCTCCACCCTTCGATGGCTTTCTTCCTCCGAAATATCCTCCACGCGAGTCATGATCGTCCACCGGATGCCGCACGGATCGAGGATGCTGGCGTAACGATCCCCCGAAACAAACGTCGCGGCCGGCTCCCTGACGGTAGCGCCATGTTCGACAGCCCGTGCCAACGTCCGGTCCACATCGGGCACATAAATGCCCAACGAGTAACAGGCTTTGCCGTCACCCGGCGGCAGGACGGTCTGGAACGCTTGGGTGGGGGCCCCGAGCTGCAAATATCCGTTGCCGAAATCGAGTTCCGCATGCACGATCGTGGCTTGGCCGTCGTTGTTCATCGCGGTCACGTTTTTCGCCTTGGCTCCGAATACTTTTTCGTAAAAATCGATCGCTTTAGCGGGATCGCTGACGATGATAAACGGCGTAATCGCGGTGTAACCGACCGGCGTCCCGTTTTTCGTGTATTTTCCGGTCACACCCGTCTCGTTTTTGTGATCGGTCATCTGGAATTCCTCCCTTCATCCTTTCGCGGCAAGTCCGATTTGCCTCAGCCTCAACCATGCCTCGTCCCGGAATCGCTCGTGCTTGCCCATACTTTTTTTCGCGTTCGCGCCAATCGTTCTGCCCCCTCGCCCCTGCCCGTTCGTTCGCGCCTATTCGTCCTTGCCGGCAGCTCATCCTTACCGGCATCTCGTCCTTGACCGGTTGCGCAAACGGTTGGCAGTTGCTAGTCTTTATTGTAAGGATTCCCCATCGGATGTATTGTAAAAATGCGACGCCGCCAAGGGAGGAGGAAGTTCGCATGAAGGCAAAAGAATTGGACGGTCATTCGATACGCGGCATCGTGCACGCGGCTGCCGGAAAAAACAAGTTTTCGCTGTCCCGTTTTGAACCGGGACCGCTGCTCCATCCGTTCGTCGAACATTATTGGTCCGTCCGCTACGACTTGCCGCCCGGCATCACCCACACCCAAACGGTGTTGTCGTTTCCGAGCGTTCATCTCGCTTTCGAGCACGATGACGACGGTCGCCGGGCGCTCATCTACGGCATTCCGAAGCGGCCGTTCGTGCGCAAACTGCGCGGATCGGGACGGGTGCTCGGGGTGAAATTTCGCGCGGGCGGATTTTTTCCGTTTTGGCAAAAGGACATATCGCAGCTGACCGGGACGACCGTGGACGCGGCCCAACTGTTCGGTTCCGAGGCGGATCGATGGAGCCGTCTGGTGCTCGATGCGGAAGACGCCGCGGCCATGGCGCGGCAGGCGGAGGACGCTCTGCTGACGCGTCTGCCGAGCCGCGATGTCCAGTCGGAATTGGCGCATCGCATCGTGCAGGAAGCGATGCGTGACAGGGACATCATCAAGGTGGAGCAGCTGGTCGAACGTACCGGCATGTCGATCCGTCAGCTGCAGCGCCTGTTTCGCAAATATGTCGGCGTGTCCCCGAAATGGGTCATCAAGCGTTTCCGTTTGCAGGAAGCGGCGGAACGCATCGAGCGGGAAGCATCGACGTCATGGGCGGAGCTGGCCATGCAGCTCGGCTATTTCGATCAGGCGCATTTCATCAAAGACTTCAAATCGGTGCTCGGCGTATCGCCGGCCGCCTACAAAAAATGGCCGGACGTCCGCTGACGGCGCCGGCACGACTCCTCCCGCCGGACCGTTTCTTTCCGCCGGTCCGTCTCCCGCCGCCGGTGCGGGAGTCCGGCCTGTCATCGGAAGTCCGGCGTGATTTCCACTTCCGCGCTGTATGCTTCTTCAAACGCCTTCGCCGCATTTTCCTGCGCTTCCTGGATGTTGATATCCGCCTGCTGCAGCGTCCAGATCGTAAGCGTAAGCTTCCCCACGTTTTGTTCCATTATTTTTAGCGGTTGGATGTCCGTCCACCATAATGGAATAATGGAGTTCGTCATCCGCCGATTTCAGACTTCCGGTGCGAAGGAGAGCTGCCGCTCTCTTCGCGTTCGTTCCTCCACCGGCGTCTTGCTGCGTTTTTCGGCACGGACCGTTTCTCATGCCATTTTAATGTTGTTCTCATATACTTAAGGCATATTTCAGGATCGGAGGGATGCCGCTTGCGCATTCTGGCCGTGGAAGACGACAAACATTTGCTTGCGACGATTGCGCGCATTTTGCGGGAAGAAGGATACGAGGTCGACGGAACGGAGACGGGCGACGACGGTTTGTACATGGCGCAGCACGGCATCTATGATCTGCTCGTGCTCGACATCATGCTGCCGGGGATGAGCGGACTCGAACTCATCCGGCGGCTGCGCGCGGAGGGAATCGCCGTTCCCCTGCTGCTCTTGACGGCCAGGGACAGCGTCGAGGATGTGGTGCGGGGGCTCGACTCGGGGGCGGACGATTACTTGACGAAGCCGTTCGAGATTCGGGAATTTACAGCGCGGGTGCGCGCGCTGCTGCGCCGCCATGGAGCGGCCGACCTAAACGGCGAACTGCGCTATCACCGCCTCTCCCTCAACATGAAAACGCGGAACGCCTCGGTCGACGGTCATCCGCTCGAACTGACGCACAAAGAATTCGAGCTGCTCCATTTTTTACTTCGAAACCGCGAACAAATCCTGACGCGGGAACAGCTGTGTTCGCGGGTTTGGGGGCTCGATACGGAAATCGGCCTCAACGTCGTGGATGTTTACATTTATTATTTGCGCAAAAAGCTGAAGCCTTTTCATTACGATCAAGTCATCCGGACGGTTCGCAACGTCGGATACATGCTGAAGGAGAACAGGCCATGTTCGCCAAAACCAGAGCCCGATTGACGTTATTGAACGCGGCCGTTTTTTTCGTCGTGCTCGTGGCGATCGGATCGATCGTCTACGTACAGCTGCGCGCGCAAATTTACCACAAGCTGGATGCGGCCTTGGCCGCACAAACGCAACCATTTGCGCCTTCGGACGAACCGACCTACCGGCACGAACACCAAAGGAATACGCCGTCGGCGGCCCCCGAACCGGCGCATGGACGAGCAGCCCGTCCGGCGGCCGATTCGGGCATCATGGTTCTGTTTTGGGACGAGCAAGGCGTGCCGCACCCCTCGTCGCTGACGGATACGGGGCACCTTTCGTTTTATGCGAAATTCGGCGCGTACAAGTCGGCGCAGCAGCCGGTCACCGTGTCCATCGACGGGCATTATTACCGCATCCGCTCGCTTGCGCTGTCTCCCCCGCTCCTGCTCTCGTTGTCTCCCCCGGTGCCGGTTCATCGGAATGCCAATTCTCCGGACGCCGTGGAACCGGACGGCGCAAACCGGGCGAACCCGACGTCGTTCACCCGCGTCGAGTTCGTGCAGGCGATCGCGAATATGGATTCCGAGCAGAAATTATTAAACAAGCTGACGGAATGGTTTTTGATCGGCCTCGGGCTGGGCGGATTGTTAACCGTTCTGGCTTCCCTGTATTTGGCCAATCAGGCGCTGCGGCCGATCCGGCGCTCCTGGGAACAGCAGCGTCAATTCGCCGCCGACGCTTCCCACGAACTGCGCATGCCGCTGTCGATCATCCAGGCGAACGCGGAATTGATGCTGCTTCATCCCGAGCGGACCGCTCTGGAAAACAGCGAGCAAATCTCGATGGTGCTGGCGGAAGCGAAACGGATGGCCAAGCTGACGGATCAACTGCTGCTGCTCGCCAGAACCGATTCCGGACAGGAGGAACTGCTGCTCTGTCCCGTAAGGCTCGACCAGCTGATCCGTCACGTGGTTCAACTGTTTGCTCCGCTGGCGGAGATGAACGGGATACGGCTCGTCGAGGAACTGGCTCCCGACGTCGAGCTGACGGGAGACCGCGACAAATTGCAGCAGCTCTTCGTCATTTTGATCGACAACAGCATGAAGCATACCCCCGCCTCCGGCACGATCCGGGTCGCACTGCGCAGGCGCGGCCAGCAGGCGGTCGTCACCGTGGAAGATACCGGCACCGGGATTGCCGCGAGCGATTTGCCGCATATATTCGACCGCTTCTATCGCGGCGACCGGTCGAGAAACCGCGGCGGCGGTTCGGGGCTCGGCCTCGCGATCGCGCGCTGGATTGTGGAGCGGCACGGCGGAACGATCGCGGCGGCGAGCAAGCCCGGTCACGGCACGACGATGACGGTCCGCCTGCCTGCCGTTCGGGCGAAATCCTGACCCTTGGACGTTCCGCTGCCGAACGTTCCGATGAAAGCCTGACCTGTGACGTTCCGCACCGTTCCGATGAAATCCCGACCGCCAAGAAATGCGCCCGGCATAGCGGACGTTTTTTTTGCGTTTATAATTTGTTTTTTATGTTGCGGTGCCATAATGGTCTCCGAACATTTCGAACAAGGAGGCCAAATAGGATGACATGGACGGGAAAAAAAAGATGGGTCGGGAGTACCGGCGCCGTGCTGATCGCCACGCTCGCCATCGGAGGTTTGTACAAGTTCGGACCTTTCCATCACGCTCCGGAAGTCACCCATTCCGCCCTCTCCGCCGCCGCTTTGTCGGCGCCTGATGTCAGAGTGGGTCCCGCCCCGGCGCAAACAGCGCCGCCCCGCATGCCGGCGGCAGCGCGTCCGGAAGAGGCGGAGCTTGATGCCGCCGCGCGCAAACAGGTGGTGGAAACACTCGCGCAGGTGCTGGCCGAACAGTACGTATACAAGGAGCGCGGGGAAAAGATGGCCGAGAAGATTCGCACGCGGCTGGGGGAAGGAGCTTATGACGGGATGCTCTCGCCGATCGCTTTTGCGAATGCGCTGCAGGCCGATCTGCAAAGTATCGCCCGGGACGGGCACCTCGGGGTGAGGTATGAGCCCGCGCCCGCATCCCCGGCGGCAAATGCCCCGGCGGCCCGGCAAAACGCGCCGGAAGCGGCGGTACCCGAAGTGCGCATTCTCGACGGCAATATTGGCTACATGGCGGTGAACGCGATGCCGCCGTCCGAAGCGGCAAGGCAGGCGGTCGCTGCGGCCTTCGCCTTGCTGCGCGATACCGATGCGCTGGTGATCGACCTGCGCGGAAACGCCGGCGGGTCTCCGGAAATGGTCGGCCTGATCGAAGGGTATTTGAGCGAAGGCCCGTCTTACGTGACCAATGTCGTGCACTGGCGAAACGACGATCGCCCCGAACCGCTGCGCACCGCCGATGTCGGCAAGCTCTCCTACGGGAACGACAAACCGGTCTACGTGCTTACCTCGCCGGCGACATTTTCCGCCGCCGAACAGCTCAGCTACGATCTCCAGGCCTTCGGACGGGCGGTGATCGTCGGGCAGACGACCGGCGGCGGCTCGCATACTTCCAACATCGGTCCCGTCCCGCTCGGTCACGGATTCGTCGCCAACGTCCCGACCGGCTACCTCGTCAACGCCATCACCGGTACGAACTGGGAAAGGGTCGGCGTCAAGCCCGACGTCCGCGTCCCCGCCGAAGAGGCGCTGGAGGCGGCCTGGTCGCTGGCGGCGCGCAATCTGGCGGAAAGCGCGGCCGATCCGGTAACGCAAGTCTGGCATCAGCTCTTCTCTCTCGCGAAGCTAAGCGGCGATGCCAGTCTCGACGCGGCCGCTTTGGCAGGCGAGTATAAGCCCCTACGCGGCGGGGGTCCGGCCGTGCCGGCGGTTGTCACCGAGAAGGACGGCAAACTGTACATGCGGATGCCGGCGGGTTCCGGCACCAGGGACGTCGCGCTCTTGTCCGTCGGAGGCGACCGCTATGAACCGGACGGATATCCGGGCGGCTTTTCCTGCACCTTCGTCGAGCGGAACGGCAAGATTATGCTGCTGCAGGCGATGTCCCCCGGCAGACTGACCGTGTCCGAGAAGTAGCGGGCGGCTTCCGGCGCCAGAAACGTCGCGCGCTTATCCGCCGGAGGCGGCCGTTATGAACTGAACGGGATATTCGGGCGTTATCGGTTTCCGACCGCAATGCCGTGCGGGCGCGTCGCGATGCCTTTTTCGGCGAATTTAGAGCAGCTTCACCAGTTCGCGGGCGATGCTGATGCCCGATTGCGGATTTTGACCGGTCACGAGCTTGCCGTCCGTTTCGATATGGTCGGACCACTTCGGCAGGGCGACGAACTCCGCCCCGGCTTCCCGCAATTTGTCCTCCAGCAAAAACGGCATATACCGGTCGAGTCCGGTCGCCCTTTCTTCCTCGTTGGTAAAAGCGGTAAGCTTCCTGCCGCGGACAAGCGGCGTGCCGTCCGACAGACGGACGTTGACCAGCGCGGCGGGGCCGTGGCATACGGCGCCGACCACTTTCCCCGATTCCGCAAATCGGGCGATGAGCGTCTGCAACGTCCGGTTGTCCGGCAAATCGAACATCGTGCCGTGTCCGCCCGGCATGAAAATCCCGTCGTAATCACCGGCGTCCATTTCATCGATGGGCGCCGTTTGTTTCGCGGCGGCGATCGCCTTTTCCCATTTGGCCGCCGTTTCCTCATTCAAGCTGCGCGGATCGATCGGCGCTTCCCCGCCGCGAATGCTGGCGACGGTCACCCGCAGCCCCGCCTCAAGAAACACTTCATAGGGCTCGGCAAATTCCGATAACCACATCCCGGTCGGCACGTCTTCCGTCAACTTGTCGTGACTCGTCAAGACGATCAGAACGGATTTCCCCATGTCGAATCACCTGCTTCTTGATTTTTTTGCAATCGCGGCCGCACCATGATCATAACGCGGCGTTGTGTTATAATTCAAATGAAAAAATATATGCGAGGGTATAAATATTTTTATGGCAGATTTCGAATGGTTCCGCTCTTTCGTCGCGATATACCGCCTCGGGTCGGTGTCCGCCGCCGCCCACTATCGGCATATGACCCAGCCCGCGTTAAGCCAGCACCTGGCGGCGCTGGAAGCGGAAATCGGCGAGCCGCTGTTCCGGCGCACTCCCCGGCAGATGGTGCCGACGGAAAAAGCCAAGATGCTGTACAGCCAAATTGTTCACGCGGTGGACCGGTTGGACAAGGTGAGCAGCCAATTTCTCCACGGGCCGTCGACTCCCACGGTGCGGATCGGCGCGCCGGCGGAGTTTTTTCATGAAGCCGTCATCCCCCGTTGGAATCGGCCGCATCTCGATCTGGATCTTGAGGTGCATTTCGGGTTGACCAAGCCGCTGCTGCAGCAGCTCAAGGACGGGGAACTCGACCTGGTCATCGCCACCCAGCATATCGCGACGGGCGGGCTCGTGTTTCAAAAATTGGCGGAGGAGACGTTCCTGTTGGTGGGCGATCAGGCGCACCTCGAACGGGTGCGGCGGGAAAGCGCGGGAGGGAGCGTGCGGGAGGCGCTGGAAAATTTGCGCTGGATCAGTTACGGCGCGGACATGCCGATCATTCGCCGGTTTTGGTTCCGGACGTTTCACACCCGGCAGACGATGAGGCCGAGTCACGTCGTGCCCGATCTGAGGATCATCCGGGACATGGTCAAAAGCGGACTCGGCGTCAGCGTGCTGCCCGATTATCTGGTCAAAGAAGATATACAATCCGGCCGCCTGCACGAACTGTACAAAGGGGAACCGGTCGTCAACGATCTCTGGCTCGTCTGCCGTTCGGCGGACGCGGACGATCCCGTCATCGGCGCGGCCGCTCAAGCATTGCTTTCCTTGAAGACGTGATCAGCCGCGGAACTGCGGATCGCCCCGCCATCCTTCCGTTTCCTCCAGGCGGCCATCGTGACACGCAGGACCGGTTACTTTTGCAAAATGCTCAAATATTGACGCCAAGGCCCCACGTCGACGATGTACCGCTTGGCCATCACCCTGACGATTTGCGCCATATGCGTCAAATCATGCGCAACCCAAGTCGAAATCAACTCCCTTATTTTTACCGCGCCGAACTCGGGGTGCGCCCCGGTCAGGTCAAGATGCAGGTCGGGATGAACCAGATTTTTCAGTTTGATGAGATTTTCCGACCGGATCGTTTTGAATTCGAGCAGCGCCTGCTCAATCGGTCTGCGGGGCGTTTTGGTCAAATGCGCAAAACGGTCAAACGGCGGAAACGGTCTGCTCTCCCCAACCTGTATAATCCATTCCAGGCGGGGGATCCAGTTGTGCTTCTCCGCCTCGATGAGATGTTCCACCACTTCGGAAGCGTTCCAACTGCCCTCTCCTTCGTTGCAATGGAGCCATCCTGAAGACAAGCCGGTAAGAAGCGCTTCCAACGATGACGGCGTGCGTTCCAGCACCTCCATCGCTTCCATCAAATGAAAATTCATGTATACAACCTCCTCGGCACAAAAGTTCCGTTTCCAGCCGAACCATTACCAAACGGTGATGCTTTACACAATGGTGGCGCGGTGGAGGCAAACCAGTCTATGATCTCGATGATTTCATTGCGTCTCTATCATGCTGATCGCAGGTTCTCCATAAACGAAATAGACCGCCCCTTCGCCAAAGGTTGCGGTCTATTTTTCATCCCGCGGCCACATATTGCGCGGCTGTCTCCTTTGTACATTCATGTTACCTTATATGGATTACACGCGCAATCATCGTTTTCTAGCGCACTCTGCCCGGATGCAGCAAACCGACTCACCTCCACAACCGAATTCTGTCGTCCCGCAGCTCTTCGAGGATGATGAAGTAACGCAACGGCAAAACTCCCGTGATGCGCTGTGCGCACCGACGGGAGTTTGCCTTTAGACCGAGCCCCAAAAAGGGAATTTTCCATTAGGGAGTCGAAAACTGCATTTCCAAAAACCGCAAGATGACGGTAATGGCTTCGGCCCGCGTGGCGACTTCATTGGGCGCAAAACGATTTTTTCCGCGGCCTTGAAGAAGGCCCATTTCGCGCAGCGCCTCCACGGCCCCGACCGCCCAGCTCGGGATGTCCTCATGGTCCGCGAAGCTTGTGACATCCGCATCCATCGAGAGCTGCAGCGCTCTTGCCAAGATGACGGCCATTTCCGCACGCGTGATCGGCTGATCCGGACGAAAACTGCCGTCGGCATAACCGTTCACCACACCGAGTTCCACCGCTTGGGCAATCGCCTGTTTCGCCCATGCACCGAACCTTTCTTCATCCGTAAACCCGGTCGCTGATCCGGCATTTTGCCACTTCAGGGCTCTGGCCAGCATCGTGACGAATTCCGCGCGGGTGACAGGGCGATTCGGACGGAACGTTCCATCCGTATAACCGTTGACGAAGTTCAGTTCCACCGCACGGTGAATCGACGTTTCCGCCCAATGTCCGGACGTATCCGCAAATGCCGCCGGTTTTTCCCCCGCAGGCGTGCCGTTATCTTCGGATGGTGTGTCCGCGTCATCATCTGCGTCGTCCGGCGCTTCCCCTTCATCGGCATCGCCGGGGTTTTCAGCAGGCGGGTTCGGAGTTGCGGGCGGTGTCGACGGCGGCGAAGGAGGATTGGGGGAGCCTCCGCTCGCTTTCTGCGTCTTCACCTTCACGCTTGGGCCGTCCGCGCTCCATTTTCCGGCCGCATTGCCCGCCTCCACTTTGAATGCGTATTCCGTATCGGGGGAAAGCCCCGTCACCTGATATTGCCCGGTGTCGCCCGACACGGTCGTCAGCAGTTTGCCGTCTTGATAGATGCGATACCCGGTAATTTCCAACTCGTCACGCGCCCCGGACCATGTCAGCGTCAATCCCGTCGTCGTTACGTTGTCGGCCTGCATCACCCCATTGTCCCAGGAGGGCGGGCCCGGTTCAACAGGAGACGCGCTGCCGCTCGGTGCGCTTTCTCCATGAACGCGGTTGACCGCCGTCACGCCGTATGAATACGCTTTCGACGGATCCGCGGAAACATCGGTGTATGTTTGCCGAGGTGTATTGGTCAACTTGGGAACGATGTCCAAAATTTGTTTGGGATCGTCCGTGTCGGGTGTCTGCCCTTCTCCTTCCACACGATAAATCACATAATAAGCCGTCTCATTCGACGAGTCCTCCCAGATGAGCCGCACCCCGGACGGCAGCGAATACGCCTTGAGCCGCTCCGGCGCCGCCGGCGTCGGAACGTCGAACCAATCGAAATGCGGTGCGAGCGCAGGATAGCGGAACAGGTCGTTCTGCATCCTGTCCTTGATTCCCAAGGGATTGGCGAGCAAATTGTTCGTCGCAAAGAAGATGCTGCCGTCGACTCCCTCGTAGCTGCGATTGAACAAAACCTGATTCGGCAATTGATCGGGATCCTGCCAGTTCGGATCCTCGCTGCCCACCCGATACGCCGCGTGTCCGATATACAGTTTCACGTTTTTGCCCTTCGTCTGCTGCGTCCACCAGTCGATCAAATTTTCGTATGCGGCCGGACCGTAACTGAAATACCAGTAAACTTGCGGAGCGATGTAATCGATCCATTCGTTTTCCACCCACAAGCGCGTGTCCGCGAAAACGGCATCGTAGCTCTGCAAGCCGTTGGTGTCCGATCCTCGGGAATCCGTCGATTTGTTGCGCCAGATGCCGAACGGGCTGATGCCGAACTGCACGTGCGGTTTTTCCTTTTTGATCTCTTTCGACAAGCGCTGAATCAGCGTATTGACATTGTTTCTCCGCCAATCCGCCTTATTGTTGAATTCTCCTTTATACTGTTGGTACAAATCCTCATCCGGGAAATCCACGCCCGATACGGGATACGGGTAGAAATAATCGTCGAAATGCACGGCGTCGATATCGTATTTTTTCACCACTTCCATGATCGTATCGATGATATATTCCCTCGTCTCCGGATTGCCGGGGTTGAAGTACAGCTTTCCTCCGTAGGAGACGACCCAATCCGGGCGCTGTCTCGCGATATGGGTCGGCACGAGTTTGTTGATGTCCGTATCCATGCTGACACGGTACGGATTGAACCAGGCGTGGAATTCCATGTTTCGTTTTTTCGCTTCTTCAATCATGAACGCCAGCGGATCGTATCCCGGATCCTTGCCCTGTTCGCCGGTCAACCAGTGGGACCAGGGAGCGTATTCCGAAGGATAGAAAGCATCGGCCGTCGGTTTGATCTGCACGACGATCGCATTGATGCCGGTTTCGGCCAGACCGTCCAACAAGTCGATGAAAGCCTGCTGTTGATCCTCAGCGGACGCGCCTTGCTTCGGCCAGTCGATATTTTCCACCGTCGCGATCCACGCCGCCCGCAGTTCCCTCTTGGGCGCCTCCGTCGCCTCAAGGACGACGACAACGTAGTTCGCCGTCTTCCCTTGATATGACGCGGTAATCAGAGAAGCGCCGACCGCTTTCGCGGTAATGATGCCGTTCGCATCGATCTCGGCCACGTTCTTGTTGCTGCTGGCAAACGTAACGGGATCCGTGATCTCGACCGTTTCATACGGCTGATCAAGCAAGTGATATTCTCCCAGCACTTTGATTTGCCGCGTTTCCCCCACCAGCATGGAACCGGTATTGTCCAGCTTGATCGAATGCAGCACCGGAACAGGCGGAGTGACCGTCAAGGCATGCGTCGCTTCTCTTCCGCCGTAACTCGCCTTGATCTGCGTCGTTCCCTCTGACAGCGCGGCAATTTGCACAATGCCGTCCGGGCCGACGCTGACTTGGGCGACCGACGGATTCGAACTGCTCCATACCGCTTCACGGCTCACATCGAGTTTGTCCGAAAGCGCGGCAAACTTGGCGAAGGCGGCCGCCGTTCCTTGTCTTCCGGCCTCAATCGACGCGGGGCCATAAATGTCCAGCGTTTGCACCACCGGCGCATCGTCGGTCACTTCCAGTTCGAACAACGCGGGCTGCGCGTCGGCGTACAGCGCGACGATCGTCGTTTTCCCCGCTTTGAGCGCCGTCACTTCCCCGCTGCTGTTGACCGATGCGATGTCGGGATGGCTGCTTAAAAAGGTGATCCCGCTATTTACGGGTTCCGGCGAGGTGCTGTCCTTTTTCGTTACCCGCACTTCCGCCGTCTTGGTTTCGCCGACCTTCATCGGGGTCAACCCCACAATATCGACACCGAATATGTTCGTGTTCGTATAGAACAGACTTAACCGGTCGAAATACACTACTCCCGTATCTTTTTTGCTTTCATTCGTTTCCACCAGATAGACGTCCATAAATGTGAATGGTTCCTGATAAGTGGAAGGGATATCGACGGTAACGTATTTCCATCCGTTCCATGTAAATGAAGTGGTTGTCGTCAAATCTAAAGAGATGGCGGACGTGCTTTTGTCTCTCAATCTCACCCTCAACCAGTGGTTATTGTTACTGCCATAAACCCAAAGCCCTATTTTTTTGGGGGTTCCTTCGATCGGTCTGTCCAGGGCGCCGGTATCGAGATTGCGAAGACTGACGTAGACCGCACTTGAACCCGGATCGTTTTCCGGATCCACGGTGGTCAAATCATAGGCCAATTTGACGGAGCGTTCCCCGTACATGACAGGTTCGGGTCTGGTAACGAGCTCTATGCTGGAACTGGTCGATCGGATTTTTCCGGCCGACAAGATCGTTTTTCCATTATGCGTCACGGACTCAAAATCTTCAAAGACGACGGCCACTTTCCCTACCAGTACGAGCGCTTCCCCGATCGCCCCATGGTACTCCGCCCGCACGTAGCCATATTTGAAGCCTGACGTCACCGGCTCCACGGCATGCAGACGGTTTCCCGTCATGGCGCCGATCGCGCTATCCGCCGACCAGTTCAACTGATCCGATGTAACCGCTACCAAATCGCCGTTTGCGTCATACACTTTGGCTTGAAAGATCTGTTCGGCCCCGGGCACGAGAACGACGGGATTCGGATCGATTTCCACCGTATAAACCGCAGACGTAACCGTCATCCCACCCGCAGAGCTGCCACCTCCCACAAATGAAGCGCTTCCAATCGATGGCGGAAGCAAACTCAAACATAATGAAACGACAAGGATGAGTGCCAGTTTCTTTGCATTGCGCTTCCAGCAATCCATGTAGAATCAGCTCCCTTTTGTAAATTTTGGGTGTCCAAAATTCCCCTTTACAGTATATAAAATTTTATATCGATTTTGAATACTACTTTAGAAATAAAATTTTAAAATTTTACTTCGTGACAGGGACAATTGGATCCTTTCCGAACCGCACGCATGAGATCCTACCTTCGCCGCATCAGGGAGGAAGCGCAAATTCAAAAACAACAAGAGCCGTAAATCTCCTCGTGGAGGGGAAGTGCTATAATCTATCTATGGAAGGAGTTGTGGAACATGTCCATTTACGATATCGAAGTGCAAACGATCCGCGGACAAAAAGAAACCCTTGCGGCATACAAGGGCAAGGTGATGATTATTGTCAACACGGCCACCAAGTGCGGTTTCGCCCCGCAATTTCAAGGGTTGCAAAAGCTGTATGACACCTACAAAGATCAGGGATTGGTCGTACTGGGTTTCCCCTGTGATCAATTCGCGCATCAAGAGCCCGGCAGCAACGACGAAATCGCCCAAACCTGCGAACTCCGCTTCGGCGTAAGTTTTCCTCTCTACGGCAAAATCGAGGTCAACGGCAAAAACGCCCATCCCCTGTTCCGGTATTTGACCGAAAAAGCGCCGGGTCTGCTGGGGTCCAAACGCATCAAGTGGAATTTCACCAAATTCGTGATCGATCGGGAGGGCAGTGTCGTCAAACGGTTCGCGCCGAAAGACGACCCCGCGGTAATGGAGGATTTGATTGTCCGTCTGTTGGATCGGCAAGAGCCCGCGCGCAAGTAAAGGCTTAACACTATGCTAAAGAACGATGTTTCGCGCGAACGGCGTTTGCCGATGAAGGCGTATCGTACGCGCCGATCCGCTCGGCGCGCGCCAGGTCGTTGTCAATATGGGTTATATGATCGAAATGTTGTTAACTTTCTTAATATTTAATTCAATTAAGGAAATAGTGAAGTTGCCGATTGATGGATCATGATGGATTTTTGATGCAGTGCGAAAATGCGCCACTTTGAATCCATGCCCGTTTGAGCCATTCCTTACGGTGATCCACACGAAATCGACAGCTTCTTAAGTATGTCTATCCGGTTAATTTTGAAACGCGCAAGTGCCCTCGAGCCAATAAGTGCTCAAGAGTTCGCAGTGCAAAATGGCGCAGCAATTCGTTCAGGGATGTTCTGTCCCCCTGCCTACACTTAGTACGAAACCGGATCTCCAGTTGCTGTACAACGGCGTCCATCCGTACTCCCGGCGCGCTTTGGCGTTCGATGCGCCGCGCTCCCAGCCGTTGCGTCCGGACTGCAGGTCCGGCGCCGGAGCGCCAAGCAGAGCCGCATAGTACGGCAGCCACTCCGTTCCGGCAGCCGGTTCATCGTCGACGATGTTCACGATACCGTCGGGCCAATCCAGGGCAAGCGCCGCCGCCTGTGCCGCGTCTTCCACATGGAGGAACGATGTGACTCCTTCCGTCGCCGGCATCTGACGCCGACGCACCCGGTCCGCGATGAGCCCGTTCGCGTCGTACCAAGTGTCCGGGCCATACAACATGCCGTACCGCAGGATCACATACGACGGCATCTCCGAAACGGTTTGCTCCAACGCCGCGACACCGTCGATCGTCGTTTTGCGCGGCATCGCCGCATGAATGTCCAGGCTGTCCGTCTCTTTTGCGGGGGAATCGCCGGGTTCATAGGCCCACGCGATGCTCTGCGCGATCATGCGCCTCACTCCGGAGGCGACGGCGGCATCGACAAGATTCCGCGTCCCGACCTTGCGGATCTTCGCGTTGTCTTCGAGGTTCCATTCCTTCAGCGCCGTGAGCTGATGTATCACGACATCCGGCTTGGCCTCATCCAGCGCGCGCATCACTGCGTCGCGGTCAAACACATTCGCCACAACCGCACGCGCCCCGCAAGATTCGATCTGCGGAACGCCTTCCTCGCGATGCGTCATGCCGATAACTTCGTGCCCCATCCTTGCCAATCTCGGCACCAGCCGGCGCCCGATCACCCCGCTTGCCCCCGCAACAAATATACGCATGAGATTCACCCCTCAGACAACGTTTATGTGCCGGCCCTACGCCGCTCCCCACAGTCCATTCCGGAAGTTGGGCCAAAATATTAGTTTTTAGTATAGCAAAGAACGGACCGGCATGAAACGGAAAGACCCTGATTGAAAGGGGCTTAGCTTAGATTACGGGCGACGGATGATCAGGATGGGGCAAAAAAGCCCCTGGTTTAAAAACGTCTTGTGAACCTGCGGCAGGCGACCTGGCTGGAGAGAAGAAAGCCCCCTGGTATGCGGTATGGGGTCTTGGACTCGCCGAACGTTCAATCGTTGACGCGAATCAAGATTCTTCCGCGCCCATGTTGACTTTCGCTTTTTTCCAGAGCTTTGTCCGATTGGCTCAACGGGAAAACGGAATCGATCTCCGCTTTGATCGTCCCGTCCGCAATCATTTGCGCGATGGTCCGGAGATCGTCGGCAGACGGAAACTTGGTGTTGAATTTGGCCGTAACGCCGTGCTTTTGGGCGTTTTCCCGGGACGGACGCTGCGTCAGGGAGACGAGGGTCCCTCCCCGCTTTAGCACGGCCCACGACCGGTTCTCGGTTTCTCCTCCAACGGCGCGACGACCAGATCCACTTCTTTCACGACATCCTCGAAAGCCTTCGTCGTATAATCGATGACCTGGTCAGCGCCCAAAGATTTGACGAAGTCCACGTTGGCGGTCGAGCAGGTACCGATGACATGGGCGCCCTTCCATTTGGCCAATTGAACGGCGAATTGTCCCACGCCGCCCGCCGCGGCATGAATGAGCACCGTCTGGCCGGCTTTCAGTTCTCCTTCGGTAAACAGGGCTTTCCATGCCGTTTCCGCGCCGGCCCTGATTGTGGCGGCTTCTTCGAAGGTGAGACCATCCGGCATTTTCACCAGCGCGTCCACCGGAGCGGCGGAATCTTCCGTCTTCGGCGTTTCGGCCGGCGAAATCCCTGAAGCAATGCCGTATTCCGCGTAGGCTCCGTCGATCATGCCGAAGACGCGATCGCCGACATGAAAGCCGGTCACTCCCGGACCGATCGATTCGACTACTCCGGACGCGTAAAATCCCGGAATATAGGGAAAGGTCTTCGGGAATACGTGATGCACCCACCCGTTGCGAATTTTCCAGTCCAGCGGAATGACCGTCGCATAGTGAATTTTGACGAGCACTTGTCCCGCCGAAGGCGCCGGGCGGTCGATTTCTTCCAGTTTCATGACATTCGGACCGCCATACTCATGAACAAGAACCGCCAGCATTGTAGACTTGGACATGGACATTTCCTCCTTTGATTATGGTTCATGCCATTTCCTGTGCTGAAGTGTAGTATAATGATCAGGTATCCGATTTGTAAGTACGCACTTTCTTGTAACGTAGTACCCAATTGGAAACCTAGTTTGAATGAGGAGGAGGGGATGGTATATGGGCGAATGGGAAATGAGCGCGGACTGCTGTCCTGTGGAAGAAACATTGTCGGTGGTGGGAGGCAAATGGAAAGCGATCATCCTTTGGCGGCTCGTTGGCGGCACCAGACGATTTAACGAGCTTCATCGTTCAATCCCGAATATCACCCGCAAAATGTTGACGGAACAGCTTCGGGAGTTGGAGAGGGATAACTTGATCGTTCGAACCGTCTATCATCAGGTTCCGCCGAAAGTCGAATATTCCTTGAGCGACTACGGCAAGACGTTTATTCCCGTCATGCAGGCGATGGCGCAGTGGGGATCGGCTCATCGCGCACGCAGGGAAGCTGGTGACAGAGCGACGACAAGCGGCATCCCCCAAGGATGATGCCGCCCCGTCTCAAACCATTTGACGCTCTGACGGATATCCCCCGAATGAAGGCAACCAACCAAACGATTGACGCATTGGAGACCCATTCCGAATGAAACGATGAAAAAGCCGAAAACTCTTCATTGGCCTACCGCAGAAAAAAACGGTAGTACTCCTTCCAGAAGTCCCCGCCGTCTCCGCGAAATTCGGAGCACGCCGCCTTCCCGGCAGGGTTGCGGGAAGCCGTTTGCCGCCGGCAACTTCATGGAAAGACGCAGGAGCCCGGTGCATGAAAAAACCGCCGGGATACGATCACCGGCGGTATGTTTTCACCCTTCCAACGTCTGGTTTTTTCCGCCGGGATTCGGCGGCTTGATGTCCTGCTGCGAACTCATCACAATGGATTCAACGCCCGGCATGGCGCTGATGCGATCGATCGCTTCGATCATTTTGCCGTTCCGGACACGAAATACGAATTGGGTCAGCTCATTTTCATCATTGTCCCGCTTCCTGCCGCGCGGCGACATTCTCACGTTGGTGATCAGAATGCCGTGTTCCCCGAGCTCGGCGGCAATTTTGCCGAGAATGCCGGGCTGGTTCCGCACGAGGACGGTCATCTCGTTATCGGTGCGAGTGCGCTTCATCTTTTTTTCCCAGCGGTTCAACACCTGCAAAACCAAAAACACCAGGATCGTGACCAAGATCGAAACGTAATAAAATCCGGCGCCGACACAAAGGCCGATCGCCGCCACGACCCAGATCGAAGATGCGGTCGTGAGCCCGGAAATGGTCAGCCCGTTGCGCAAGATCGCCCCGGCTCCGAGAAAACCGATTCCGCTGATCACCTGGGCGGCCAGACGCGCCGGGTCGACCCGCACGTTCAACTCATTGACGAATTCGGAAAAACCATAGATGGATAACAGCATGATGGACGCGGAACCGACGCATACCATGATATGCGTGCGCAGGCCGGCGGCATGGTTGGACCACTCGCGTTCCAACCCGATGATACCGCCGAGCAGCACCGCCAAAATCATCCGGACCGTCAGATCGAAATAACTGATGTGCCAGACGTTGTCCGACTTTTCCATGAACATCGCTATCCATTGATCCCACATGTGATCACCACCCCTGGAATGTGCAAAATCGCTGCCCTGCCGTCACACCTTCGCCATCGACGCACCCTGTGCAAATCCAACCGCGAAAATCCTGCCCGCTCACATATCGTTCATGATTCGGGGAGCGCTCCCATTTTTGCCCCGTTAAAAATTTATCGTTAATTATAAACATCCAGACAATTTTTGTCTATGAAAAAAGATAGCGATTTCAAACGACATCCTTAATTGAAACTTCCGGCCATGCTGTGGTACTTTGAGGAAAAACCGAAGTGGAGAGACAGGAGAGGACACATGAAAATCGTCGAACTGCCCATTTCGTTTGAATTCAACGGTCAACAAAACGTCATTTATCCGAGCTTGATCGTTTCGGAAAACGAACTCGCCCTCGTCGATACCGGGTACCCGGGGTTTTTGCCGATGCTGGAAGCGGAGATCAGGCGAAACGGCTTTGATATGGAAAACGTGCGGCACGTCATCATTACGCACTATGACGACGATCATATCGGGGCGTTGTTTGAGTTGAAAGAAAAATATCCGCGGATCCGCGTAATTGCCAGCGAAACGGAAGCGAAGTCCATCAGCGGCGAACAAAAATCGGAGCGGCTGGTCCAGGCGGAGCAAATGCTGGAACTCATGCCGGAGGAGCAGAAGGAATTCGGCACATGGTTTATTCGCCGGCTGCAGCAGCTGAAGCACGTCCCGGTCGATCACACGGTGCGGGATGGCGATATGCTGTTTGACGGTCAATGCCGCGTCGTCGCCACCCCGGGACATACGTCGGGGCACATTTCCTTGTATTTTCCCGAATTGCGAAGCGTCATTACCGGTGACGCCGCGGTCCATGAAAACGGCGGGCTGGCGATCGCCAATCCGCACTATTGTCTCGATTTGCAGCGGGCCGAACAGTCGCTGAACGCCCTGCAACGTCTGGACGCCGACACGTACTACTGTTTCCACGGCGGCAAATGGAGTTCCGGCGGCCCGAGATGAGACGAGCGCCGTTCTGCATATTTGACCGGTCTCATGACCCTGGGATCGCCGTGGACACGCAAATCGCGTGCGACTTTTTGTTGAGAATGTGAGCCTCGCCTCTCACCGCATTGGATGCGACAGCGGCGAACGAAATCCGCAAATCTTGGAAGTCCACGGGACCGAGTATTCTCCACGAAACGAACCATCGGGGAATTGTCCACAAATCATTGTAACGGGATGGAGGGGCGCACTAGCTGTCTCCAGCGCACAGTCGGCATCATCCTTTCAAAAACCGAAACCGGTTGGCTCCCGCATACTTCAACTATGTATTGGCCTTTAGAACCAGCGTCATGGCGAATCTACTATTGCAGTGGCTGAAAAACAATATGGACCTCTCTCCCGAAGAAATGATCGTTGCGCAATCCAAGGGGATTGGAAAGCGGGGGGAGGCAGGGGTCAACAGTTAGCAGATGCACAAACCGCCACATTCCCAAGATGACAGGGGATGCGGCAGTTGTGGATTATCTGTATAAATTTTGATAACCAGAAAACCTTGATTACACAATTGGTGACGGACAGTATAAATGTAAGCGTCAAACCTTTCCCACCTTCAATGCCCCACAACATTCATGCGAAAATAAAGGCAATCTACGAAAGCAGGAGGTTGCCTTATGACTTCCC
>Ga0207870_100061_pt1 | contig 123103 bp, 136 predicted proteins | sample CeladaPassage60B_FD_187477 | JGI IMG/M metagenome (GOLD analysis project Ga0207870, IMG submission 187477) | Cellulose-adapted microbial communities from the Joint BioEnergy Institute, USA - Passage3 60B (SPAdes) (version 2) | ecosystem: Engineered > Bioreactor > Continuous culture >... | reverse complement strand
AGAGCACTTCTTCCGGGCTGCGAAGAGTGAGTTCTCCCTGGGGCAGTTCGGGCAGCGGACGGCCTTGGGGGTGCACCGCTTTCTGGTGCTCTCCCTTCTGGCCTACCTGCTGGCCCACTGGGTGGGGATGGAGGGGAAGGGGAGCTGGCGGGAGGCCAGGGAGGGGGCAGCTCGGGTTCTCTTGCCCGAGCTGGTGGTGCAGGTCATCCTGCGGGAGCTCCACGCCCTGGGTCTGGGGCCGCCCGGGGGAGGGGGTGAAGGTTTATGCGGGGTATGCGGGAGGTGCAAGTTTTGAGGTGTGACTTCTAAAAGGGAAAGGGTGTGGAATGTGGGTTGGGATGGCAAAATCTTCATTTCACAAGGAAAAGTTTCGTGCCCTCAAATCACAACGCCTTCAGAACGCCGTTCCCGGAGGAGGGGGGTCGTAACTTTTCCCGGGGCGGGGGGCGGAGGAGCGCGTGTAAACGCCTTTGCCTTGATTGAAAAAAGTCTACTTAGTCGCCGATTGCTCAGAATACCCTTCTGCACGGCAAAAACGAGGTGTGCGCGAGGCGGAGGAGGTTTACAAATTGCTATGATACACTCACCATCTTGTGGTAGAGGGCGTGGGCGAGGAGGTGGAGGGCGGCGAAGGTCCGCCTCTCCGGGCCGCCCTCGGCGTTCACCAGGAGGGCGGGGCCGAGGACGGGGTGGGGGTAGAAGGCCCCGAGGAGCCCTTCCCCGAGGGGGGCCTCGTGGACCAGGCACCCGAGCCCCTCGAGGAGGGAGAGAAGACCGGGGAGGGGCCCCTCGTCGATCTCCAAAGCCTCCCTCGCCTCCCGGGCGAGCCTCGAGACCGCCCGCGCTTCCGCGATGGAGCGGAGGCGCCTGAGCTTCAGGGGAGCAGGGACCGCCCTCCTTCCCAAGAGCCTGGCGTAGCCCTCCAGGAAGCGGACCCAGGCCTCCAGGGCCTCCTCCGCCTTTCCCGACACTTCCCCTTTCCAAAAGCGCTTCATTTTTCCTCTCCTGGTTCCAGCGGTCCCCCAAGCTCCGCGAGCTCCTTCAAGGTTCTTTGGATGAGCCAGGTCTTCAGGGGGACTTCCTCTTCGCACACCTTGCCCCTCGGCTCCCACTGCTCGCCCCCCTCGTAGACCGCCCGGACCTGGGCGCTTCCCCAGATCCAAAGCCGGTCTGGGGGGGCGAACTCGTAGTGGAAGCTCGCGCTCAGGAACTCCACTTTCTTGGCTAAGACGCCGAGGTCCACCGTGCAGGCCTCCCTGCCCGCGGCCTTAGCCGCGGCCTCTATGGCCGAGAGCAGGGGCTCGGTGGAGGGGAGGAGGGCCTCGAGGGCGGGGGCGGAGAGCTCCCCCGGAGTAACCTTTCCTTCGGTTCCAGGCGGAAGGTGGGGAAGTCGCCGCCGCACGTCCTGCCGTACATACTGGAGAACTCCACCGCGAGACGGGTTATGCCTCGGGCCTTTAGCTCGTTGAGAAACCCCTTTGCTTCCATCGCGCTCCCTTCTTATGCGTCTCCTTTCGGGCCTCGCCCGCTTCCCCTCGGCCAGGCCGAGGGGCGCGGCGCTCTTATTAGACCTCGGCTGCGGCCTCGAGGACCGCGAGGGCCTCGAGGGCCTTCCAGGCCTCCTCCCGCTTCGCGGCGAGGAGGGGAGCGTACCGCTTCGAGAGGGCGGCGAGGGCGGCTTCCCGGAGGACCTTCTCGAGGTCCTCCGCGAGGGCGAGGAGGGCGGCGGCGCCCTGGACGAAGGAAGGAGCCTCTTCGGGCTCTGAAGGCCGATCGACGTAGACTTCCTCAGCTTCCACGCCTCCGTCCTTTCTCTTAGCCCCCCCCAGCTTCACGAGGCGGCGGCGCTTCTTCACGTGGACCGTAAGCGCGCTCCTGAAGAGGAGAGGACCCCGCCCCTTCTCGACCCAGAGCTCGGCGGAGAGGGGGCCTTCCCCCAGGGGAAACTCGAGCTCGAGGGAAGGCAGACCCCCCTCCCACTCCCGCAGGGGTCCCAGGGGGCCTTCCTTCGGGCGGTTGAGCAGGGGGTAGAGGGCCTCCCCGACCGCCACGACGGCTCCGACGCTCGGGGCCAGCGCGGCCTCCAGCGCCCTCGCCGCCACCTCTATCGTCTCCGCCGTCTTCAGGAGCTGGCTCACTAGGGACTCCAAGCTCGCCGCTTTTGTCATCTTTTCCTCCGCGAGAGTTCACGTCTCTCCTATCTTCCTCAGCGCGATCGCCCGCGCGGCCTCTTCGCCCTTCCTCTTTTTGAGGAGAGGCCAGACCTCTTCGGGCACTCCGAAGGCCCTCAGGACCTCCTCCGCGAGCCCTGGCCCGCCGGGAAAGAGCTCCACTTCGCCTCCGCCTCCCGGGAGGACGAGGGGACCCACGCGGAGCGCTCTCAGGACGAGGCGCGTCCCGTGTCCCATCAGGGCGACGCTCCTCACCTCTGCCTCCAGGTAGGCTCCGGGATACCTCGGGAGAGGTCCCCGGTAGGGCCCTCCCTCCGGGATAAGCTCGAGGGCCTTCGCGAAGGGGTGGAGCTCGGCGTTCCAGAGGACGAGCCCGTCCCCCGTCGCCTTGCCTCCGAAGGGAGGGACGGCGTAGGAGTCGAGGCCCCCCTCGTCCGCCTTCTGTGACGACTCCCCGGACTAAAGTCCAGGGCTTCTCGGGGTCTCCCCCGAAGGCCCCGTCCAGGCCTTTGCCAGGATGTTCTGTGCTGCCGCTATGTCCCGGTGTAGATGGGTACCACATTGTGGACAAGTGTATTCTCTTATCCACAATGGTTTCTTCTCCCGGTACCCGCACACCGGGCAGTCCTGGCTGGTGTACTTGGGGTCTACCTTGACGACTCGCCTACCAGCCTCCGCCGCTTTGTAGGCGAGGATTTGGAGAAACTGGGCCCAGCCCGCGTCGTGTATGCCTTTGGCAACGTAGGAGCGAGAGAGAGCAAGGATGTTCAGGTCTTCGTGGACGATGGTTCCGTAGCGGTTTACCAGCTTCCTGGCTACCTTGTGGTGGAAGTCTTTGCGCTGGTTGGCGATCTTGCGGTGGAGCTTGGCTACCTTGAGCCTGGCCTTCTTCCTGCGGTTGCTTCCCTTCTTCTTCCGGGAAAGCTCCCTTTGGGCCTTGGCCAGCTTCTCCTCGGCTTTCTGGAAGTGGCGGGGAGCCTCTACCATCTCCCCCTCCGAGGTAACGAGGAAGTGGGGGTTGGTGCCCAGGTCTATGCCGATGGCCTCCTCGCTTGGAGGCAAAGGCTTGGGGTCCACCTCGGTGATGAAGATGATGTACCAATGCTCGCCTTCCCGCTTAACCGTCGCCGTCTTGATCTTCCCTTCCAAAGGGCGGTGGAGCTTAACCTTGACGGAGCCAATCCCGTAGAGGAAGACCCGTTTCCCGCCCTCCTGGAGCTTGACTCCGGTAGTTCCGGCTTGAGGGAAGGTAAAGGAGTCGTAGCGTCCCTTCCCCTTGAAGCGGGGGTAGCCTGCCTTACCATTTTTGGCCTTGAGCCTCCGGAAGAAGCCCTGGAAGGCTTTGTCCACCCGGTGAATAACATCCTGGAGCACCTGGGAGTGGACCCTTTTGTACTGGGGCAGTTCCTCTCGTATCTGGGGCAGGTACCTCTTCTGTTGGTAGAGGCCGACACTTTTCCCGGCCTTCTTGTAAGCATCCCTACGCTCCTGCAAGGCGGCGTTGTACAGCTCACGGCAAAGCTCGAGGGTGCGCTCCAGGTCTTTCACCTGGGGCTTGGTGGGGTAAAGGCGGTATTTGAAGGCTTTGCGCATGGCTGGCTTCTTCTACACAGTACCAAATCCGTGTCCACCTGTGGTGGACGTGGGGGAGTCCATGTATCCCCGGTTTAAAAACCGGGGGATTATAGCTCCCCCACACCCCCTCTTTTCTCTAAGGAGAGGGGCTCGCCTTTCGGCGCGAAGGGGAGGCGGGAGAGCCTTTTCGTCCACCAGGTTGCCCTCATCTCTCTCCTTTTACACCACCTCGAGAGCCTCCAAGGACGCGAGCCTCGCGGCTTCCTCCAGCTCCCCCCTCTCTAGGGCCTGGACCACCTTCTCGCCGAGGCCGAAGGCTCTGGGGATGGCCTTGGGCCAGTCCTCGTAGTAGGCCAAGAGGGGTTTTTCTCCTCGTGGGCGGAGGGAGAGGTCTCGGAACGTGAGGCGCTTCAGTCTCATCAAGGGGTCGGCGTTCTCGTTGAGGACCACCTCAGCCTCCAGGAGGAGGCCCGGGAGCCCGGGGACGGGCCCGCGATAGTCTCCCTCGAGGCCCCCGTCGAGAGCTTCCCGCCACCCCCTGACTCCCTCGAGGAGGGCGTGGATGTTCGGGTTGGCCTCCGCGTTCCAGACGACGCCCTTCCGTCCGAAGTGGAGGAAGCGGAAGGGGCCGAGGGAGGAAAGGGGCTCTCCCGCGGCGTTCCTCGCCAGGAGCTCGCGCGCCTCGGCGAGGCGGGCGAGGGCTGGCTCCAGGACCTCCTTCCACGCCTTCGCGCCGCCCGGTAAGGCCTCGGCTAAGACGGCCTCCACCGCCTCGAGGGCGGCGAGGTACCTCAGGAAGTTCTCGCCCCTGAGCGAGCGCAAGCGGAGGCGGGCGAACGCGCTGCTCCTTCCCGCGAGGGGGAGCCTCCCGAAAGGAAGCTCCAGGGCGACCTTCCCCTCCCGGGAGGCCTCGAGGCTCAGGGAGTAGTGCGCCGCCTTCCTCTCCTCGCTCTTGTACTGCCAGGAGAGGAAGTCTTCGTCTCCCTTGGCGAAGAGGGCGAGGCTTTGCTTGCCCAAGTGGAGGGAGAAAGAGCTCCCCTCCTCTCCCTGGAGGACCGCCCTGAGGAACCGGGACAGGGGCCCCAGGGCCTTCTCGGTCTCTCCTTCGAAGAAGCCGCGCGTTTTCATCTTTCAAACCTCCTGGAGCTTAGAGAGGAGGGCCCTCTTCCTCACCTCCTCCCAGAGCTCCTCTCCGAGCTCCTCCTCCGGGCCCTCGCCGTTCACGGCCTTTCGGAGGAGCCCGAGGGGCGCTCCCAACGTCTTGGCGAGGTTCTTGGCGAGGGTCTCGGGCCTGGCCCGCCAGACCCTCCTCGGGATCCCGCCCGGGACCTCGAAGGCCCGCTGGCCCACGGAGACCCAGCCCGCCTCCTCCTCGTCGGCGTAGCGGAGGTCGTTCCAGAGGACGAGGTGCCCCACCTTCCACGCCCTGGGGAAGATCAGGTCCTCAGGGAGGTCCGCCCTGTACTTCGCGCGGTTCTCCCGGTCGAGCCTCCGCGCCCTCCCCAAGAGGGAGGGGACCCCCAGCTTCCAGGCGAGGTGGAAGGGGGAGAGCCTGTCCATGTACCCGGGGAGCCCGCCGTCGTACCCGAGGCGGAGCCTGCTCCAGAAGGTCCACAAGACCCCCTCCGCCCAGTGGAGCAAGAGGTAAGAGGTCGTGGCCTCCCTGTACCGCCGGATGTAGGAGCGGGTCACTCCCCCAGCGTCTAGACGGAGGGTCCCCTCGGGGGCGCTCGCGATCTCCTCCGCCACCCGGTCCCACCAGACCGCGTTTCTCAAGACGCGCGCCTTGTAGCTCCTCTCCGGTTCCTCTAGGAACCGGAGGAGGAACTCCCCCAGGCCCTCCGCCAACGCGGAGGCGAGGGGGGTCTCCGTCCAAGTCCATTCCGAGATCGTTATCAAGCCGCACCTCCGATTCTCAGACCCCCGCGACCCTGTTCAGCGAGATCCTCCGGGCGGCTTCCTCGAGCTTCCCCTCTCTCAGGAGGGCGTCCGCTTCGGCGTCCACTCCTGGGAAGCGGAGGAGGACGCGTTGGGGGGTCGCGTCGGCGTAGGCGAAGAGGTAGAGCCCCTCCTCGTCCCCCGGGCGGAAGCGCCTTCCGCCCACCGCGAGCTCCTTGGGGAGGAAGCGCGCCTCGCTCGCGCGGGAGCCAGGGAGGACGAGGCCATCGAGCTCGACCCCCGGCCTTCCGGGGACGGGGCCCCTGTACAGGCCGCCCTCGGGGAGGAGGGCCAGGAGCTCGGGGAAGGGGTGTTCCTCCTCGTTCCAGAGCATGGCCTCGCCTCCCTTGGAGAAGAACCCGAAGGGGACCGCGCGCCCCGAGGTCTTCCCCGAGGCCGCCTCCTTCAGGAGGGAGGCGAGCTTCGAGAGGCGCTCCTCCGTTTCTTCCAGGAAGCGCTTCCGCTTCCCCGCCCCTGGCAGGTCTTCTCTCAGGAGGGCGAAGGCGCGGAGCAGGCGGGCGAGGAGCTTCGCCATCTTTCTCACGTCCTTCGCCTCGAGGAGGACCACGGGGGAGCCCTGGGAGAGGCCGCCTCTCACCAGGGGGAGGGCGCGCAGGTACAGCTCGCCTTTCAGGAAGAGGGTCGCGACCCCCTCTCCGAAGGCCTCTTCTCTGAGGCCGAGAGCCAGGAAAACCCACGGACCGCGCTCTCCTCGCCGGTCCCCCGCGTCGAGGGCCCGCTTTCCTCCCTCGAAGTAGGCGGCCAGGCCGGATCCCTCCGGGCCCACCTCGAGGTCCACCCTGGCGATCCCCGCCCTCCCCGCGAGGTCTTTCAGGGCCTCGAGGGCGGCCCGAAACCCGTTCGCCTCCTTCATCTTCTCCTCCGCGCCCTTCGAAGCCGACTCACACCTCGCCCAAGGCCTCGAGCGCCGCGAGCTTCTCGGCCTCCGCCACGCGGCCTTTTTCCAGGGCCCTCAGAGCTTCCTCGGGCACCCCGAGCCAGTCCGCCCACTTGCCGTCGGTGAAGAGGTGGCTGAGGTTCCCCGCTCCGCCTGGCTTGAGAGGCGCCCTCCCTATCCGCCCTCCCACCACCTCGAGGACGGGCTCCGCGAAGGGCATCTCCTCGTCCTCCCAGTGAACCCCCACTTCCACCCAGGCCTCCTCCAGGCCGTAGAGGTAGAGCCTGCCTCCCCTCAGGAAGTCCTGGGGCAGGGGAGGGCGGCGCCTCAGGGGGAGGAGAAGGGGCTTCCTCCGCCCGGGCGGCCTGACGAGGAGGAAGCGCTCGCCGTAGCGGGCGAGGGGGAGCTTTCCCCTCTTCGAGAGCAGGGAGCCGAGCTCCTTGAGGCCCCTCCCCCCCTCCTTGAGGAGAGGGTCGGGCAAGGACGAGAGGGCCTCGCCCGCGAGCCTCAGGGCCTCGAGCGCGGCGGGCGAGGAGGAGGCCTCCAGGAGGGCCCCGTTCGCGGTCCACCACCCCCTCCTCCCGGTGGAGAGGGGACGGCATTCCGCGCAGCGGTAGGCCCCGGGGAGGCTCGCGTAGACGGCTTCTTCCCACCCGCCCAAGAAGAAGCTCACCGAGAGGAGGGGCTCCGAGGGAGGGGGGAGCCTGAAGCGGAGCTCCGCGCCGTCCTTCCCCTCCAGGTCCGCGCCTCCCCCCGCCCTCCACTCCCCTTCCGTGAGGGAGAGGTCTAGCCTTCCCGAGAGGTGGTCCCTCCGGAGCCCGAGGAGGGCGCGGACGGTCCTGAGCCACTCGTCCAGCGCCTTCACTTGCTTTTCAGCCATCTCTTGAGTACGTAGCTTTCCTTCCGGGCTCGCGATCAGAAGAACTTCAGGGCGACCTTCTTGATGCCCCGCTCTTTCAGTTCCTTCAGAAGTTCTTCCATGGGAGACTCCTTTGCCGCTCCCCCTCAGACCTCGGAGAGCTCCTCGAGGAAGCGCTCCGCGAGCCACTGGTCCAACGGGGTTTCCTCGAAGGTCGCCGACTCCTCGTCTGGCTCCCACTCCCCGCCGCCCTCGTAGGTGGCGACGACCTCCGCCTCTCCCTCGACCTTGAGGACTCCCTTTACCAGGTCCAGCTTGAAGGAGAAGGCGGCCTCCAGGAGGTTGAGCTCCTCCAGCGGCCCCAGGTAGATGTCGGTCTCCTGCTTCTTCTCGTAGGCCTCCTCAGCGAGGGCGAGGATCTTTTCTTCGACCTTCTTCAGCGCGTCCTCGAGGGGAAGCCCTTCTCCCGGCCCCTCGGGGAACAGCCCTTCCAGCGAGGCCTCTCCAGGCCCGAGCCTCCCTTCCCCCTCGAGGACCTCCGGCGCCTCCCGCGCTCGGAGGGCCTTCCGGATCTCGGAGGAGAGTTTCACCGAGGCCTTGAAGGGGACTTCCAGGACGAGTTCTTCTTGTTCCGGGACCCAGACGTGGCCCTGCTCTTCGAACTCCACGGTGCCCCTCAGGAGGTCGATCGTGAGGCTCCCCCTGGAGCCCGAGTTGTTGAAGGAGATGCCGTACTTGTCGCAGAGCCTGTGGAACTCTTTCTCGATCCAGTTCTCCAGCGTCTTCCAGAGGTCCTCGGGGAGCTCTTTCTCCGCCTCGCTAGGTTCTAGCCAGCAGTCGTACCCGCCCGAGTCGTCCGTCCCGGAGAACTCCAGGACGACGCGCTCTATTCCGCGCTTCTTGAGCTCTTCCAGGAGTTTCTTCGTGCTCACGCCTCCTCCTTCACGAGGTCGAGGAGCGACAGGGAGACCACCCGCTTGTCCACGCCCTTCAGCATCCAGTCCGCGGGCTTGATGTACGCGAGCCAGTCGGTCACCGTAGGGATCCTTCCGAGCTCGAGGACCAGGTGGAGCTCCGCCACCTTCCCCACGGGCACCTCCTCTCCGTCGGCGTTCTTCAGGGCGGGGCCGAAGCGGGCCTCGGCCTCCAGGATCCCTTGCGCGTGGTGGCGGAGGGCCCGGTGCTGGGGGGCGTGGAAGTGAGCCTTCGTGCGGTCGAACCAGCGGTGGACCTCGAGGTAGTCCTCGGGCCGCCCCCCGAAGCGCTTGGCGGTCTCCCGCGCCAGGGAGAAGGCGTGCTCCTCCGTGGTCTCCTTCTCCCATCCCCTCGTCATCCAGGGGCGGAGGGCGAGGCGGCGGAGCCAGTCCGCCACCGTGGGGACGAAGCCGAGGTCCTCGATGCAGTGTTGCTCCCCGATCACTCGGACGGGCACTTCCCGTCCCGAGGAGGTCTTGACGTAGGGGCCGAAGAGGGCCTCGGCCTCGTAGATCCCCAGGGACTGGTGCCTGAGGGCCCGGTGCCTGAAGTCGGGGAAGTACTCCTTGGAGGCATCGAACCAGTCGTGGAGGAACAGGTAGTCTTCCGGTTTTCCGCCGAACTTCTTCGCTGAGCTGAGGGCGTGCTGCCATGGATGCCCCACGTTTTTTTCACCTCCTTTGACGCGCTTACGGGCCCCGTCTGGGCCCCTTTGGGGCGGCCTCCCCGGGGAGGAGGCTCTTCGCCTCAGGTCCTCTCGAGCGCCGCGAGGGCGAGGAGCCTCAGGGCCTCGCGCCCCTGGCCCGCCTCGAGGGCGAGGAAGACCTCTTTGGGGACCCCGAGCCACTCCTCCCAGAGGCTCCGGTCCCGGCCCCTTGCCGGCGGATCGGCGAAGAGGGCGCCCAGGCTCGCGGGGTCTCCCTTCGAAGGAAGAGGCGCCCCCGCGAGCCTCCCCTCCACGGGCACGAGGAGGGGTAGGAAGGTGGGGACGTTTTGGGGGCGCCAGACGGCGCGGCACCGCACCCAAGAGTCCCGGCGCCGGAAGAGGCGCATGAGCACCGCGCCCTCCCTCTCCTCCAAGGCGCTCGCGGGAAAGCGTGCCCCGTCGCCCGCCGCGACGCTCGCCCCCCCTTCCCGCTTCGCCGCCAAAAACCTCCTCCCCCAAGCGAAGGGGCGGGGGTCCTCTAAAAGGGCGGAGAGCTCCGTGAGGTCGCGGGCCGCCTGGAGAGCGAGGGGTCTTTTGAAGGCCCCGAGGAGGAGGGAGAGGGTCTTCGCGCCCGCCTTGAGCTCCTCGAGGGCTTCTCCCTCGAGGAGCCCCCGGGGAAAGCAGAAGAGGTCCTCCCCTCGCCACCGGAGGAGGAGGGCGGGGTGGTCGAGGACGAGGTCGCCCGTCCTCTCCCCGTGCCGGAGGAAGGCGACGAGGCCCTCTCCGTCCTCTCCCGCCTGGAAGGCTCTCTCCCCGTCGCCCTCTCCCGCGCTGGCCTCGAGGAGGAGGACCTCCTCGGCCTTTATCCGGACCCCCAGGGCCACGGGGAGGCCCCGGGTCTTCTCCGCGAAGTCCTGGAGGATCTCGAGGGCCCTCTTCCTCTCCACGGCTGTCCTCAGGTTATCGCGTGGAGGTGAGAGGCCGGAGTTCCTAGATACAAGGAGGGAGAGGGGACGGCCTTTGTATCTAGGAGCCGCCCCTCACACCTCCCCAAGGCCCGCGAGGACGAGGGCCTTCCTCGCTTCCTCCACCTTCCTCTCCGGGGGCCTCCTCCCCTCCAGGAGGTCCAGGAAGACCTCCGGCGGGACGGCCCTCCCCGTCCTCGCCGAGAGCGCCCTCGCGAGCTCCCCGTCTGGCTCAGCCTTCATCTCCCTCCACGAGAGGGGAGGAGCGAGGCGGAGGAGGCCTAAGGGCGGCGCGTGGACCAAGCGGACGTGGCCGAAGGGGTCCTCGACGAAGCGCAGGAGCCCGACCTGAAACCACCGCGGGAAGAGGCCTTCCGGAAGTCCCGGGACCGCCTCGCGCGTCCTCTTCGTGAGCTCCTCGAGGTAGGCCCTTCCTTCCTCGCGCGCGAGGAGGAGGCCGAGGGGGGAGGGCTGGGCGTACGGGGCGCGCAAGAAGGTCCCGAGGAGGAAGCCCTCCTCTCCTGGGGGCTCCACCAAGACCAGGGCGAGGGCCTTGCCCGACCGCAGGAGGAGCTCCTGCCTCAGGTTGACCGGGTTGGGACTCCTCTGCAGGAGCTCCTCGAGGGCCCAGGCCGCTTGGCGCGCGTCCTTGGGCTCCACCTTGCCGACGAAGTCCTCCACCCCGCGCTTTATGGCCTCGAGGGGAAGGGAGCGGGGGGAGGGGATGAAGAGGGTCTCTTCCATCGCCCGCCGGGCGTCCTCGCGGCCTCGCCGGCCCGGCGGGTCCGCCGCGCGCTCTGCGGTCTGCCCCCCTCCTCAGGAGGCCTCGATCCTCTTCAGGGCGACGAGCTTTTCGGCCTCCTTCGTCTTCCCCTGGGCCAAAAGGGAGAGTTCGGGCTCCTCCAGGCCGAAGAGTTTCTCCAGGACTCGCTTGGGGGCTACGTTCGAGGGGCGGTTGCGAAAGAGCTCGACCTCCTTCTGGGAGCCCTTTCTCGGCTTCAGGGGGAGGCCTCCCACTCTCAGGGAGAGGAAGACCGCCCTCGCCTCCGCCGGGTGCCTGCCCGGGGGCACCTCCACCTCCACCTCCGTCCCGGGGTAGCCCGGGAGGGGTCCCCGGTAGCGCCCGCCCCCCGGGAGGAGGTCGAGGAGCTCGGGGAAGGGGTGGGCGGCCCTGTTCCAGAGGGCGAAGGCCCCCTCGCCCTGGAGGAGGCGGAAGGGGCCTTCGGCGTAAGGCCTCTCGCAGCAGCCCCTCGCCCTCTGGAGGAGGGCCGAGAGCTCCTCGAGCCCCTTCACGGCCTCCTCCCAGAGCGCCCGCTTCCTCTTCGCCTTCCAGATCGAGGCGGCTTCGCGGGCCTCCTTGAGGAGCCTGCGGACTGGCTTCAGGAGGACTCTGCTGTCCCCCGTGAAGACGGCCGTGGAGTCCTCGGGCTTTAGGTTCCCCCCGAGGACGAGCTCGCCCACCTCCTCCTCCCAGAGGTAGAGCCACAAGAGGGCCTCTCTATTGGAGAAGTCCACCTCCAGGACGGCCCAGGCCTCGTCGTCTTCCAGGATGTCCCCCCACCTGAAGCGGAAGTCCCTCCTCCCGTAGAGGAGCTCGGCTTCGAACCGTTTGCCCTCCTTAGTGGTGAGGAGCCTGGCCGCCCGAGCCCCCGGCTTCTCCTCGAGCTCGGCCGCGAGCTTTCGGACTTTCTGGGCGGCGCTCTTCAGACTCACGCGTTCCTCCGCCTTCCGAGTCCTCGAGAGGACGGCCTAGGGCCTCTAGAGCTCGGCCACCCTCCTCAGGGCGAGCGCTTTCGCCAGGGCCTCGGGGCCCTCCTTCTTTAGGAGGTCGAGCTCCTTGTCCCCGACCCCGAAGACCTCGAGGAGGTCCTTCGCGATGCGTCGTTCGTCGGCCTTCCTGAAGACCCTCGCCGAGGCCGGCTCCCGCGGCGAGAAGGCCACGCCGCCGACCTCGAGGGCGAGCGGTCTGACCGAGAGCCTCCACGGGCGCTTGGGGTCGCCCTCGGGGGCGAGCCGCACCTTGAGCTGGGGCCATCCCGGCAAGGGACCTTCGTAGGTCCCGCGCCGCAGGAGCTCCTCCAGGGCGGGGCCCAGTTCGTGGGTCTCCGCGTTCCAGAGCACGGCCCCCTCCCTCCCCCTCGCCAGGCGGAAGGGGCCCTTGGCGAAGAGGCCTAGGTCTTTCCCGTGCTCCTCGAGGAGGGAGGCGAGGAGGGCGAGGTTTTCCCCGACCTCCCGGAAGGGAGGGTTCTCGGACGCGGGGCCGAGGAGGTCCGCGACCTCCTTGAAGAAGCGGGCGAAGCGCCTCAGGGAGAGGGCCAAGGGGGGAGGGGAGCCCGTGAGGGGTTGCCCCCTGAGCCCGAAGTTGCCTTCTTTGAAGTACGTCTCATCGAAAATGTAGAGGTGCTCGTTCTCGTTTCTTAGGGAAAGCTTGCAGTCTTTGAAGCCCGTGCCCATCCAGAGGACTGCCCTAGACGCGCCTTGGAAGGCCTCGTCCCAGACCTTCCACTCGGCCTTTCCCTTCGTTCCCTCCACCCATGCCCTTAGCTCGCTGCCCGAGGCCTCCAGCCTTATCCAGTAGACCTGCCCGAAGCGCGGGCGGTCGGTGGTCCCGATGAGCGCTTTAAAGAGGGCTTCTCCCAGCTCCTTCATTCTGCTTCTTCCCCCTTTTTCAAGAAGCTCCCCGGAGGAAGGAGAGGAGGCCCTCCAATCGGGGGCCTCCTCACCACCAGTAGTCGGTGCGGGCCTTCCTCACGGGGAGGAGGCGCTCGTAGCGCTCCTCCTCTCCTTTGATGAGGGCTCGCAGGGCCTGGCGCTCGCGGCTCCTGAAGGTCCTGGTCCAGAGGGCCTTCAGGTGGTTCCCCTCGCGGGCGAGGGTGCGCTGGCCGCGGTAGAAGAGCCTGAGGTAGTCCTCGAGGTCGCGGAACCACGGCCAGAGCGTCCTCGCCCGCGCCCTGCGCCGAGCGACCTTCGCCTTCTTCGCCGTCCAGCTCCTCACTGTTCCGCCCTTCCTTCGCTCGTCTTTCACGGAGACTTCGCCCAGGGCCTCTACGTCCCCAGGACGCGGGACCCCCGCGCGAAGAGGAGCGCGGAGCTCACCTCAGCTCTCGCACCACGGCCGCCACGACCCCCCAGACCTTGGAGTCCTCGGGCAGGAGGAGGGAGTCGAGCCGGGGGAGGAGGGCCTCGAGGCGCGCGCGGCCCTTCTTTTCCTGGTACCGCCCCAGCAGGACCCCGGTCCCCGGCACCGCTGCGGCCACCAGGTCCCCGTCTTCGTAGGGGGCCTCGATCTCTACAACCACGAGGTCTCCCTCGTAGGCCGCGGGCTCCAGGAACCTTCGCCGCGCCCTCACGACAAGGAAGTCCGCTTCCTTCTCCAGGACCGGAAGGTAGAGGGCGACCGTCTCCTTGGCCTCGCTCGGGAGGACCTCCCCCGCCCCCTCCTCGAGGAGGGGCAGGACCAGGGGACGGACCTCCTGAGGAGGGCGCTCCGGAGCGGGGGAGGGGAGGGAGACCTCGGAGGAGAGGCTCCAGGCCTCGATGAGGGCGAGGGCCTCTTCTCGCGGGATGCCGTAGGCCTCGAGGAGGCGCAGGAGCCGCACGGGCTTGATCCGCCTCGGGTCCCGCTTCCCCCCCTCGATCATCGAGACGTAGGTCTGGACGACGCCCGCCTTCCTCCCCACGTCCGCCTGGGTCTTGCCCTCTCGCTCCCTCAGGGAGCGGAGGAGCCTCCCGAACTCCTTGGGGTCGTACCGGGCCACGAGCTCCAGGTCTTTTCCCGCGAAGGTCTTCTTCATCCCTCTCTCCTCCCGCATTTTCTCCGAGGGGCCACCGAGGAGGCAGGCTCTCACACTTCCTGCATCTCCCTCAGGGCCACCTCTTTAGCCGCCTGGGCGAGGGTCTCAATGGGGACCTCCTCGAGGCCGAGGCCGCTCTCCCCGAGGGGCATCCTCCTGAGGATCTGGACCTGGTCGTCCTCGAGGACCGCCCCGAAGACCTCCTCGGGAGGCTCCCCCCGGCTCAGGTCCGTGGAGGGGACGAAGCCCCGGCGTCCTTCGCGCCAGAGCCTGTGGAGGAGGGCGTAGCTTTCCTCCTCGTCGCCTCGCTCCAGGCTCCGCTCCCATCCCTTCGCCCAGCTCGGGAGGTTTCCCCCCCTCCCGGGGAAGCGGAGGAAGAGGTAGGCCCCGTCTTCGCTCCAGTCCACGAGAGCCGCCCCGCCTCCCCCGTGGTAGACGGAGAGCGTGGCCTCGACGAGGCTGATCCTCCCCACGTCCCCGAGGACACTCCCCTTGCCCTTCTCGAGGGCCCTTTCCAGGAGGTAGGGGTCCTCCAGGGCGTAGGGGCTGTAGGCCTCGAGGGCGTAGGCCTCGATTTCGTAGGTCGCCCCCGCCTCCGCCCGCTCCAGCGCCTCCCAGTCCGCCTCCCGCACCAGGTAGCGGAGGTCCCGCTCGTCGTCGAACTCGATCAGGGCGTGGGGCTCCTCCAGACGCTTCGGGCTCGGGAGCTCCTCGAGGAAGTAGCGCTCTTTCTGGCGGAGCCACTCCTCCCAGATCCAGAGGGGGTAGCTGAGCTCCTCCTCTTCCTCCCGCTTCTTCAGCGCTTCGAGGAGGGGGCTCTTCTTCAGGCCGAAGAGCTCCGCCAGGACCCCCGCGAGGGCCTCGAGGGTCGGGGCCTCGCTCACGGCCACGGAGTAGGCCTCCTCCCCGTCCGAGACCACCCAGACCGCCCCGTTCGCCCAGGCCACCCAGCCGTCGAGCTCGTCCAGGAGGGCCTGGAGGTAGCCCCCGCGGGCCTCCGCCTCCTCGGGCGAGACGGCCGCGTGGTGGGTTTCCTCCCCTGGCCTGTCCTCGGGGACGAGGTAAACCCCGTAGGGGGTCTCCGCCCTCCGGAGGGCGAAGGCCTTCCCGTAGACGAACCCCTCGGCCCTCCCGCGCCTGACGCTCGGGGCGAGGTCCTCCATGCAGGGGGCCTCGTCGAGCTTGATCTCGATGGTCTTTTTTCCTACCTGGATCTTCATCTCTTCTCCGAGGGAGGAGGGGGGCTTGGCCCCCCGCCTCTTCCTCCTAACTGTCAGTCCTCCACCCGCACCACCTTGGCCCAGGAGGGCGTGGGCCAGCTCTCGGGGGGCTCGCCCACCAGGGCCACCACCACCTTGGCCCCGGGCCTCGGGTGCTTCTCGGGCCACGGGGTGTAGCCGTCGGTGACGACGACCACCACGTCGTGGCCGTCCTTCAGGGCCTGGACCACCCCTAGGCCCATGTCCGTCCCGCCGCCGCCCAGGAGCTTGATGTCCTCGAGGCGGAAGATCTTCTGGGCGGCGTGGACCTGGGCGTCCACGGAGTAGACGGTGGGCTTCCTCCCCGGGCCCGTGGCCTGGAGGATGCCCTTCACCTCGGCGAGGGCCCGGGAGAGCTCCTTCTCCCCCATGCTCCCCGAGGTGTCCACCACCACGGCCACCCGGGGCTTGAGACCGTACTTCCCGGGGAGGATCACGTCCTTCGCGGCCCCTTGCCTCCGGTGCGGCCGGTTGTAGGTGTACCGCCGCTTCTGGGAAAAGTCCAGTATGCCCTTGCGGACCGCCTGGCGGAGGAGGGAGCGCCAGTTCGCCTTGGGCTCTAGGATTTCCTTCGCCGCCCGCAAGATCCCCGCGGGGACCTTCCCCCGGCCCTTGGTCGCCGCCTCCACGATGAGCTCGGCGGTCTGGCGCTTCAAGACCTCGACCATGGAGGGGTCGAGGCCCTCCTCCTCTCCCTCCGCGCTCCCCTCGCTCGGGCGCACGTCCCGGACGAGCTTCTTGAGGAGGTCCAGGATCGAGGAGCCCCCTCGCCCCCCGGAGGAGCCCTTTTGGCCAGAGGAGCTTCCCTGCCCCTCGGAGGGGCCTTCTCGGTCAGAGGAGCCTTCCTGGCCCCTCCCCCCCCTTTGGGAGCTCTGCGCTTCTTCCTTTCCGCTCCCCTCTCCTCCGCTTCCCTCGCCGCCTCCGCCCTGGAGCTTCTCCAGCTCCTTCTTCAGCTCCTTGACCAGAGCCTCCGCGTACTTCTCCGCGTGGAGGCCCTTCGGGAGCCCCAGGACTTCGGGGAAGACTCCGCCCTCGGGGAGGACCACCCTGGCCTCCTGGGCGTCGTCGTTGATCTCGGCGTCCTCGGCAACGTTGGCGAGGTCCGCCGCCAGGGCCACGAGGAGGGCAGGCCCCTCCGCCGCCACCTCCTCGAGCCACTTCCCGGGGTCGAACTTTTCGATCTCCTCGTCCTGCATGGCCTCGAGGAGCCACTTCATCAGGGCCACGCCCCTGTGCCCCGTGTGGTCCCGGAGGACGTGGTTGAGCTCATGCCAAAGGAGGCCGACGAGCTCCTGGTCCGTCCGCTCCGCCGTCCAGGCGGGGTTGTACTTGAGGACCAGGCGCCCGTCGATTTGCATCGTGGGGACCTCCCACGACGGCTTCATCGTCAAGGAGAAGGCGAGGGGGTAGTAGTACGGGAACATGGACGGGGCGGTGAGGGCCACCCGCGCGAGGCGGAGGCGCTCCTCGAGGGCCTGAAGGTCCACTTCCTTGGTCTGGGTCATCCTTCCTCCCTTCGCAAAAAAGGGGGGGGCTTTAGCCCCCCCCTCTCTCCTTCACGCCTCCCGGATGAGCTCCTGCACCTTCTCCACGAAGGGCTGGAAGGCGAAGACCGTGTTGCGCACCTGGAGCTTCCGGCTCTTCTCCTTGTAGAGCCGGGCCAGGTGGCTCGCGAGCCTGACGGCGATGTCCATCTTGTTGAGCCGCTGCCCCACGTAGGCCGCGAGGTCCCAGGCCCGGTCCCACGTGGCCTGGTTCCAGTTGGAGGCCACGTGGGCCCCCACGGCCATGAGGGTCGCGAAGAGGGCGTCCTCCCTCTTGGGGAGCTTCCCGAAGTCCTCGAGGACCTCCTCGGGAGTGGGGAGGTCGTTCTGGGAGAGGAAGTTGACGAACCCTCGCCCGTCGGGCCCCACCGCCCCCACCACGCCCTCCGCGATCACCTCGAGGCCGTACCCGAGGGCCTTGGCGGCGCCCGCGAACTTGGCCGCGAGGGTCCAGGAGCGGAAGGAGGGCCAGGCCTTACCCGCCTGCTCCCCCTCGGGGACCTTGTTCAGGCTCCCCGGGTTCCGCTCGAGGTAGGAGGCCACCAGGGCCTGCATGGCCCGCTGGTGGGCCTCCAGGACGGCGGGCTCGGGCGAGGGAGCGAGCTCGGGGAAGATGGACTCGAAGCCCTCCCGCATCCCCCGGGCCCAGGTGGCGGTGTCCATCTCCCAGTCGATGTGAATGAGTCGGTTCGCCACGGGCGGGGGAAGCGGGAACCCGCCCACGCTCTGCTCGGGCGGGTTCGCGGCCCCAATGATGCGGGCTTCGAAGCGCCACTCCCCGACGCGGCGTTCCCCGAACATGCCGAGGAACACCGCCTGGAGCTCCTCGACGGTGTTCGCCTCGTCCGCGAAGAGGATGGCCCGCTCTCCCGCCTCCACGAGCTCGCGGATGAGGGGGAAGGGCTTGACCACTACCTCCCCGTCCGCCACCACGGGCCACCCGCCGAAGTCGGTCCGGTCGCGGGTGGAGCCCGTGACGACGAAGACCTTGTAGTCGAGGTGGCGGCCCAAGGCCTCCACGGTCGCAGTCTTCCCCGTCCCTGGGCTCCCCCAGAGGATGACGGGGGTGTTCGCCACCAGCGCCGCGTGCAGGACCTTCACGTTCTTCTCGTACGCCCTCATTTTCCCCTTCTCCTTTCTCCTGCCGACCTCGAGGAGCTTCGCTCGGCCTCGAGGCCCCGCCGCCGGGCCGGTCCCCGAGGGGCGGGGGAGAGAGCCGCCGCCCCCCGGGGCGCTTCGCCCGGGGACGAAGGGCGAGGGCCCCCAGGCCGGCCTCACCCTGGCTTTCCCCTCCCCGCGAGGAGGGAGGAGGGAGCCTCACCCGCACTTAGAGTAGCCGCAGGCCTGGCACTTCCAGCACCCCTCCTCCCGCACCAGGGCCTTCTCCCCGCAGGAGGGGCACTTGGAGGCCCCCTTGAGCTCGAGGCCTCCTCCCTGGAGGGCGGGGAGGGGCTCCGCTTCGGGAAGCGGGCGGCGCGAAGCCTCGAGGAGGGGAGCCTTGCTGGCCTCCTCCAGGGCCACGGCGATGAGGTCCGCCTTGCTGGAGACGAGCCTGCCCTGGTAGGTGCCGTAGAGCCCCCCGTTGATGCCCCGAAGCGTCCGCACGATGGCCTCCGGGGGCACCCCGTACTGGAGGGCGATGGAGACCACTCGGCCCAGGGCCTCGCTGTCGGCGTTCGCCTCGTCCCCGGCCTTGCCCGAGGTGAGGATGACCTCGATGGGCCTCCCCTCCAGGGCGTTCACCGTGACGAGGAAGCTCCGCTTGGACCCGTCGGGGGCGAAGAGTTTGACCATGTCGGTGAAGCCCACGAGGCGGCCGGGCCGCTCGTAGACTGGACCGTCCGGTTCCGAGGCGGGAGGCCTGGAGGGCTTTCCAGCGCTCGCCCGGACCTCCTCCTTCGCCTCTCCCTCCTTGGCCTCCTTCTTCACCGTGAGGACCTGGAACTCCTTGGAGCCGTCCCGGTAGACGGTGATCCCCTTGCACCCCGCCCGGTAGGCCTCGGTGTAGGTGGCCTCCACGTCCTCCACCGTGGCGTGGTTGGGGAGGTTCGAGGTCTTGCTAATGGAGTTTCCAGCCAAGCCTTCGGCGTCGAAGGCCCGCTGGACTGCCCCCTGCATCCGCACGTGGTCCAAGGGGTGAATGTCGTGGGCGCAGAGGAAGACCTTGCGGATGGGTTCAGGGACGAAGGAGAGGCCCTGCACGGAGCCGTGGCCGTCCTTCTGGATCTCCTCGACGATCTTCTCCCAGTCCCACTTCCCGTCCTTCGCGTAGCCAGGAGCGGGCGGGTAGGCCTCCATGAGCTCCACGAAGAGGGGGTGGAGGAGGGGCTTGTACTCCCCGCCGATCCTGCGCCAGACGAAGGGGCTGAAGACGGGCTCGATCCCCGAGGAGACCCCCATGAGCATGCTCGTGGTCCCCGTGGGGGCCACGGTGAGGAGGGCCACGTTGCGCCGGGGCTTGATCCCGAGGCTTTCGAAGTACTCCCTGTGCTCCTCGTAGAGGGGGAAGGGGCCCCGTTCCTCGGCGAGGGCCTCGGAGGCTTTGATGGCCTCTTCGCGCATGGCGGAGACGATCTCGTAGACCTTCTCCCTCGCCTCCTCGGAGTCGTAGGGGAGGCCCATCTTGATGAGGGCGTCGGCGAGGCCCATGAGGCCGAGGCCGAGCCTCCTGAGCCTCTTCGCCGCCATTTCGTTGTCGGGGAGGGCGAACTTGTTCACGTCCAGGACGTTGTCCAGGAAGCGGATGGCGGTGCGGACGTCCCGGCGGAACTCCTCCATCTGGAACTCCCCGTCCTTCACGTAGGCGGCGAGGTTCATGGCCCCGAGGTCGCAGGGCTCGCCCACGGTGAGCGGGATCTCCCCGCAGTTGTGGGCGATCACGGGGAGCGCCCCCACGGCCACCGTGTGCACCCCCGGGGTGCGCACGTCGTAGACGGGCCCCACGCCTCCCTCCCTCACCTCCACCACCCGGTGGTTCTCGGCGTGGTGGAGGAAGCCCTCGTCGGGGACCAGGCTCTTGGGGAGGGGGATGAGCCTGTCCCCGGGGAGGAGGTCCTTGGCCTCTACCCAACAGGCGTCCTCCCACCGCTCCCGGAAGACCAGGAAGCGGTGGTCGGGGGTGCAGGAGACCGAGGCGATGGCTCCCTCGCCGTCCTCGTAGTAGACGGTGACGAGGGGGGCGGCCTCCCGGGTGCGGAAGGCTGTGGCCGTGGCGGCGACGAAGGCCCCCTTCTCCCGGTCGTAGGCCAGGGCGAGGAAGGGCTTCCCCCGCTCGGCGAGCTCCGCCACGGGGACGGGGCCATCAGGGGTCCAGATGGGAGTCGAGGGGTGGAAGCAAGGGTTCGTGGAGCGGATCCGGTACCGCTCCCCGAGGCCCTTCAGGGCGGAGAGCTCGTTGATCCGGTCCACGAAGATGACCCCGGGGTCCCCCGAGAGCCAGGCGTGCCACGCGAGCTCCCGCCAGAGCCAGCGGGCGGGCACGCCTCCCTCGAAGACGGGGATGGCCCTCTCCCCCGTCTCCGCCTCCTCGGGCCACTCGCCCCGGTAAGGGCCCTCGACGAAGCGGAGGGCGTACTTACCGGGGACCGGGTTCGGGACGTGGGGCCAGAGCTCGTCCCGCTCCACCGCCTCCATGAAGGCGTCGGAGGCCAGGACGGAGATGTTGAAGGTGTCGATGGCCCCCTCCGCCTTCTCCCGGTCGGGGTCCTTGGCGGTGAGGAAGTCGAGGAGGTCGGGGTGCTCGAGGGAGAGGGTGGCCATCCCCGCTCCGCGCCTCACGCCCCCTTGCTTCACCGCCCGGAGGATCGGCGCGTAGACGTAGCGGAGGACCGCCACCGGGCCCGCCTTCTCCCCGCCCCGCTCGGCGAAGCGGAGGAGGTTCTCGTAGATCTCGATCAAGAAGGAGACGGGCCCCGAGGCGGTGCCCCCGGAGCGGCGCACGGGGCTCCCCAGGGGGCGGAGTCCGGAGAAGTCCACCTGCGGGGTCTTGCCCTCGAGGGCCTGGCGGAGGGCTTGGAAGGCGGTCCGCACGATGCCCTCCATGTCGTCGGGCGCCTCGAGGACCCCCTCCTTCGGCCTCACGGGGACCACCTCCACCCCCTCCTCCCGGGCGAGGGCCTTGAGGGCCTCGGGAAGAGACCCGTAGACCACCCGCCGCCAGAGCTGGACGGGGAACTTCTGCTTGGGCCCGTCGGGGGTGTGGGAGGGGATCATGAGGCCCCGGATGAAGTCCTCGACGTCGGGGTGGTCGGCGGAGAGGTAGGCGATGCCCCGGACCTCCCGCCTCACTCCCTGGTCGGGGAGGTAGGGGTCGAGGTTCACCCCGTTCCCCCCGCCCACCTTGGTCACGAGGGCGAGCTTGACGGCCACCTCCTCGATGCCCTCCAGGGCGTGCGGAGGGCTCTCCGTGGCCCCCTGGACGAAGCAGTTGAGGAGGTTGCCGTGCTCCGTGCCCGCCCCCGCGAGGATCCGCCCGCCAGGGGAGAAGCGCTTCTCGCTCATCAGGCGGAAGAACTCCTCCTCCCAGTAGGGGCGGTCCTCCTCCCGTTCCGCCTTGGCGATCTCCCGGGCCACGCGGCGGAGCATGTCCTCCACCGTCTCCTCGCCCGGGAGGAAGTACTGCCTCCGGGCGAGGGCCGTCTCGAACTCGCCGAACCTGGTCTCGCGCATGCTACCCCCTTTACTCAAGAAGGACAGGCAAGGCGCCTGCCCCTATACTACCCCTGGTCGCGGGGCGGAAGCCCGGCCTAACGCACAGGGAGCCGCGACGGGGCGCAGTAGAACCTCCCCTCGTACCCGGCGAGGCGGAGGGCGAGGGGAGCGGAGGTGTCCGTCCGCACCTCGAGGGGCCCCTCCGCCTCGGCGAGAACCCGGACCTTCTCCCGCGCCTCCCTGACCTCCAGGCCGGTCCCGATCCCCCCGGGGAGGGCGACGAGGACGAGGGCGAGGGCGAGGAGGGACCGCGCCTTCCCCTCCCGGGGTAGGCCCAAAGCGGCGAGGAGGGCGGCGAGGGCGCCCACCAGCCCGCCGTACGGGGGGGCGACCCGCTTCACCAGGAAGAGGGCGAGGGCCACCCCCGCCCCGATCAGGCCCACCCCCGGGGCCCGGAGGCTCCCCCGGGCGGCGAGGAGGGCGAGCCCCGCCGCCGCGACCCCGCCCCCCAGGGCCCCCCGGGCGAACCCCCCCGGGTCCAAGAGGGGGGAGCCCGCTCCCTCTCCCGAGACCACCGCGAGGGCCAGGGCGAAGGCCCGCATGCCTTCCAGCCAGACCAGGGGGTTGTTCGCGAGCCAGTCCAGGAGGACCTTCCTCCCCCGGGGCGTGAAGAGAGGGAGGGCGGCCAAGAGGGCCACCTGGCCCTGGAAGTGGGTCAGGACGAGGAGGGTTCCGGCGAAGGCGGCGAGCTTATCCCTCCCCGTCTTCAGGGCGTAGAGGAGGAGGAAGACCTCCGGCAGCACCAGGGAGTGCGGCCTGGCGAACCCGGCGGACAGGGCGAACCCCGACGAGAAGAGGACGGCGAGGCCCGCCAGGTTCCCGTAGGCCAAAGCGGCGAGGGGAGGAGCCAAAGCCACCAGGGCGGCCACCGCCCACCCCGTGGCCTGGGGGCCGGCCTCCCCGAAGCGGGAGAAGGGGTGGAGGAGGAGGTAGGGGAGGGCCGGGTGGACGTCGAGAAGCCCCCGGGCGAGGTCCCGGGAGAAGAGCCAGGTCCAGGCCTCGTCGCCCACCCTCGGCCCCGTCTGGAGGAAGACCCCCCAGGCCAGGCCCAAGGCGTAGAGGCCTAGTAGGGCCAAGACCGGGGGTTTCGCAGAACTTCCTGTTTGGAGGGAAGGTCCGAGCATGGCTTTTCTGGAAGGTCTGCTCCAGTCCCCTTCGCGGGGAGTAGGGCGAGGAGGCCGAGGAGGAGGTACGCCAGAGCGACCAGGGGAGCGAGGCGTCTCACGCCGCCCTCCGGAGCGCGCTCACGGCCCGCTCCAGGGCCAGGCTTAGGAGCAGGACCCCCAGGCTGGTCGCCAGGGGGGGAAGGTGAGCCCCGAAGGCCGCCCCGAGGAGAGCGGCGAGGGGCACCCCGAGTCCTGGTCCCCGGAAGAAGGCCCGGTAGGCCGCGCCGAGGCCGCACCCCGCCTTCCGCGCCGCCGGCCAGTAGAGGAGGTAGGGAAGGGCGAGGGCGTAGACCTCGCCCCTCACGGCGGGAAGCCGGACGGGAAGCCTGTCGAAGACCTTCCCCGCCCCGTAGAGGAGGGAGGGGAAGACCCCCCAGTAGAGGACGAGGAGGAGGGGGAGGAGCGAGGGGGCGTACCCCGCCGCGAAGGCGAGGGCCGGGGCCGGGGCCACGGGCAGAAAGAGGACGGCGGCGCTCACGGCTACCTCCAGTAAACCAGAAAGAGCGGGGAGAGGGGCGGGACCATCCTCCCGACCCTCCCCTCCTCCCGCTCCCTCCGGTCCAGCTCCACGAAGAGGAGGCCCCGGTCTGTGGCCAAGGCCCCGGGGTAGACCAGGAAGACGAAGGGCCTGGGGGGGGCCTCGAGGTCGGAGGGCTCGACCAGGCGGAACTCCGAGGCTGACCTGTGGTAGTAGCGGAGGGCCATGAGCCTCCCCCTCTCGTTCCCGAGGACGGTCACCGGGCCGAGGCGGGCCTCGAGCCTCCCCAGGAAGGCGGAGATGAGGCGGTAGTCCTCCGTGAAGCGGGGCGGGTCCAGGCGGAAGGCGAGGTGCCCGAGGAGGGCGGCGAGGAGGAGGCCGGGGAGGGCGAGGCGAGAAAGCCTCCGGGGAGCCCCGAAGAGGGCGGCGAGGAGGAAGGCGGGAGCGAAGGCCCCGAAGTACCGCTCCGAAACCGTGTTCAGAAGGAGCCCCGAGAGCCACCACAGGGCGGGGAAGAGGGCCACGAGGAGGAGGTGGACCCCCTCCCTCTCCCCTCTCCGGACCCAGACCCCGGCGAGGAGGAGGGCGAGGAGGAGGAGGAAGACGAGGACGTGCCCCCCGTAGTCCTGGTAGGCGTAGAGGGCGAGGACGGGGTCAGGCCTCAACCAGGCGTTCGCCCCGCCCGCCGCCTGCCTCGCCAGGACGGGCGCCCAGGGCAGGAAGAGGAGGAGGGGCCAGAAGGGGAGGAGGCCCCTAAGCCCCTCCCGCCTCGCCCGCCAAACCCCCTCCGCCAAGAGGACGGGGCCGAGAAAAATCAGGGCCAGGTAGTGGGTGTAGAAGGCGAGGAGGCTCGACCAGGCGAGGAGGCCCGTCCTTCCCGAGAGGGCTCCCGCCAAGGCCAAGAGGAGGAAGAGGCCCAGCGTGGGGTACATCCGGGCCTCCACCGCCTTCTGCCCGTAGCTCGGGGTGGCGAGGAGGAGCCCCGTACCGGCGACGGCCAGAGGGGGAGGGAGGAAGGCCCCCAAGGCGTAGGCCGTGGCCCCCACCACGGGGAGGTTGCAGGCCCTGAGCCTCTCCTCCACCCCTTCGGGCGGCCCTTCCAGGGCCTCCCCCCAAAGGCCCTGCGCGCGCGCGCAAGCCCAGGCGTAGAGGTAGAAGAGGGGCGGGTGGGCGTCCCCCCCAGCCGCCCGGCGCACCACCTCCGCGGGCCCCGCCCGGAAGGTGACGAGGTTGGCGGTGAAGACCTCGTCGAACCAGAGGGGGTCCCTCGGGACGAGGGACCCGTAGGCGAGGACCGCGAGGAGGGCGAGGAGGGCGAGGAGGAGGGGGAGGGGCCTCACGCTTCTCCCAGGAAGGCGGCCACCTCCCTGGCCGCCTCCTCCCCGAGGCGCCTCCGCACGCGCTCCACCAGGTCTTCGGGCAGGGACGGGGTCACCAAGGCCTCCCGGATCACCGCCTGCTCGGCGTAGAAGCCCTTCTCCGCGAGCTTCGCCTGCAGCAGGGCGGGGGGCTCCTCGCGAAGCCCCGGCAGGTCGGCGAGCCAGAGGACCAAGGAGACCTCTTCCGGTCGGGTCAGGCGCACCGTCACGGCGACATTCTATCCCCGGGCCTCTCATTTTTCTCCCCGGGCTTGTTTCCCCCTCCCTTCATCGCTATAATGCCCTCCGTAAGGGAGGGGGTGAGAGCCCGGGAAGAGGGTTTACCTCGCGCGATCGGCCGCACTGATGCCATGTGTGATGCGGCGAGAAGGCCTACAGGTTTAAGGACTCCGGCCCCGGCCCAAAGCCGGGAGGACGCGAAAGAGGAGGTAAAGCGTGCGGAACTCTAGCGGCTTCACCCTCATCGAGCTCCTCATCGTCATCGCCATCATCGGCATCCTGGCGGCGGTGCTCATCCCCAACCTGCTCGGCGCCCGCAAGCGGGCCTACCTCGCTCAGGCCCAGGCCTGCGCCAAGGCCATCGCCACGGCGCAGGAGATCTACCAGATCGACCACGGCACCTACACGAACAAATTCGACAGCCTGGACAAGGACGCCGTCAAGCCCTGCACGGCTAACGGCATGACCGTCACCTCTGAGTCTGGGGAGGCCGACTCCACCACCTACTACTTCGAGATCGACAACAAGGGCGTGAAGGTCGCGGTGACCCCAGACGGCATCCAGCCCGTCCAAGACAAAAATTGAGGGCCGCTTTGGCCGTGCTAACGGTGACCCAAGACGGCATCCAGTAAGGCTCCGCCGCCCGAGCCGCCCCCACAAGGGGGCGGCTCACCTTTCCCCGGTAACCTTTCCTCGTGGAGCCCCGCGCCCTCTTCCTCCTCGGAGCCCTCCTCGCCTTTCTCCCCAGGCTCTTCGCCTTCTTCGCCCTCCGAGGGCTTCCCTTTTGGTTCGACGAGGCCTGGACGGCCCAGTTCGCCACCTTCCCCTCCTCCTTTCTCGCCGTGGTGGAGCGGGTGGTGAGGGAGGACCTCCACCCTCCCCTCGGCTACCTGGCTTACAAGGTCTGGGCCCTCCTCCTCGGGGCGAGGGACCCCGTGGTGGCCCCGCCTCCCGAGGGGCACGAGGACCTTCTCCGCCTCCTTTCCCTCCTCGCTGGGAGCCTCGGGGGAGGCTTTATCGCCCTCGCCCTCCGGGCCCTGGGGGCGAGGCCCGCCTTCGCCCTCCTCGGAGCGGCGCTTTTCGGGGTCGTGCCGGGAGCGCTCTCGGTGGGCCTCGAGGCGAGGCAGTACGGGCTCCTCCTCCTCTTCCCCCTCCTCCTCTGGGCCTGGGCCGAGGGGCGGTGGAGGCTCTTCGGCGCCGCGGGGGCCCTCGCCCTCTACACCCACTACCTCTCCCTCCCCCTCCTCCTCGGCCTCGCCCTGAGGCGGGAGGCGAGGAGGCCCGTCCTCCTCGCCCTCCTCTTCTTCCTCCCCTGGGCCCTCTTCGCCTTCTCCCTTCAGCGGAAGACCTCTGCCGCCTCCGCCGTCCTCTCCGCCCTCTCCTCCCCGGGCTTCGTCTCCACCCCCGCCTGGGCCCTCGCCGAGCTCGGGGGCGCGCCCATCGCCGCCCTCCTCCTCCTCGCCCTCGGCGCCCTCGGCCTCCTCGTCGGCCGGGGGCCCCTCCTCCACCACCTCCCCCTCCTCGCCGCCTTCTTCCTCCTTTCCTCGGCGAGCCCCCGCTACGGGGTCCTCCTCGTCCCCTTCGTCGCCCTCGGCGTGGGCCTCCTCCTCGAGGCGGCCGGCCGGCGCTTCCCCAAGGCCCCCGTCTTCCCCCTCGCCCTCGCCCTCCTCGCCCTCTACGCCGCCTTCGCCCTCCCCAAGGCCCTCGAGGCCCGCGTGAACACGGCCTCCATGGGCCTCGCCGCCGCGTTCATAGGCTCCGTCCCCGGGGAGCGGGCCTACGCCTGGAACGACTCTGCGGCCTACACCCTCCGCTACTACGACCGGAGGAAGGAGGTGCGCTTTGTGCCGCTGGTACCTCCGGAGGAACCAGGCTTCCTCCTCGCCCCAGCCCCCTCCCTCCTCGCAAGCCCTAGACTCCAACATGCGCCCTCTTGGGTGCGGGAAGCCCAGCCCGTCTATGTTCCTGGGGGGTGAGCGGTCTACCTCTGGGGCGGAAAGGGACGGGGGAGCCGCTAAAATACGGGAGATGCTCAAGGAGTTCGACCCCTACAGGCTCTACCCCCGCGCCGCCGAGGTGGGCGGGGACCTGCAGATGGAGCTCACGAGCCTCTCCCTCTCCGACATCGACCCCACCCCCTTCTACCAGATCCGCCCCCTCGACCCGGCTCACCTGGAAGAGCTGGAGCGGGAGATCCGGGCCTTCGGCGGGATCTTCCAGCCTCTTCTCGTCACCACCCACCCCACGGGCAGGTACGGCTACGTGCTCCTGGACGGCCACCACCGCTACGAGGTCCTGAGGAGGCTCGCCGAGGAAGACCCCGGGCGGTACGACACCGTCCCCGCGGTCTTCCTCTGGTCCAGCAACCCCAACGCCGCCTACGCCCTGGCGGCCGCCTCGGTCCTCTCCAACCTCCGCGCCCAGTCCCTCGAGCGCGAAGACCTCCCCCTGTACGCCCTCCGCTACCTCGCGAGGCTCTACCAGGACGCGAGCGGGGCCGCTTTTCTGAAGGAGCTTTCCGCCCTCGTCTCCCTCCCCGAGGCGGAGATCGCCCGGATCCCCGAGGCCCTCGCCGTCTCCCCCGTGGACCCGGTCCCCCCGGAGCTGGAGCCCCCCTTCGCCGAGCCCGGCTTCCGGGCGGTGCTGTACGCCCTGGAGGCGCTGTACGGCGAGGCGGACTGGAAGGAGGTGGTCCGGCGGATCCGTCCCGCCGTGTGGGTCCTCGAGGCCTTCCCGGGCGAGGCCGCCAGCGTCCTCGGGCTCCCGGAGCGGGAGTACGAGGAGGACCTCCTCGCCCTCATCCGGGCCCTGGGCGAGGGCCGGCTCGCCCGCGAGGACCTCGCCCGGTTCAGCGGCGTGCGCGAGGCGGCCCAGGCCGCCCGCTCCGGAGCCGGGGCCTCCCGCCCGCGCCCTCCCGCCCCCGAAAGGCCCTCCCCCGCCCCGGGCCGGACCTTCACCCTCGTCGTCCCGCCCTTCGAGCCCAAGCCCCGGGCGGCGAAGCGGGCGATCCGGGACCTCGGGAAGACCCTCTCCCAGGCCGCCCGGCTCCTCGACGCGAAGAGGCTCCGCGACCCCGAGCTCCTCGCCATGGCGGCGGAGGTCCACCGGACGGTGGCCGCCTTCGTGGAGCGGGTGGCCGCCCCGCTGGAGGAGAAGGCGGCCGGGGCGGAACCTCCTCCCGCCCCGAAGAGCGGGGAGGGCGGGGAAGACCCCCTCGCCGCCCTCGGCCCCTCCGAGCGGCGCGACCTCGTCCGCGAAATCGCCGAGGAGGAGGGCTTCACCTACGAGTGACCGCTTCCAGGGCGGCCGCCCTGAACCGCGCGTGCGCCCTCAGGGCCTCCTCCAGGGCCCGGTCCGGAAGAGACAAGGGCCGGGCCCTTCCCGCTTCCAGCCCCCAGGAGGCGGTGCGCGCCGCCTCCTTCCAGGGGAGCCCCGCCTCGAGGGCCGCCTGGACCAGCGCCTCCAGGGCCTCCTCCCGGGAGAGGCCGAGGTGGAGGTACCCGCCGAGGAGCCGGGCGTAGCGGAGGAGGGTGTCGTGCCGAGAGCCCACGGGCGCGGAGCGGACCCGTTCCGCCGCCCAACGGAGGAGTCCGAAGAGGCGCGCCGGGGAGGCCCTCGCCCCCTCGGAGACCGCCGCCGGAAGGACCTCGTCCCGCGTCACGGCCTCGAGGAGGCGCTCCACCAAGGCCCCGGGCGCTTCGGGCAGGGCCTCCACCGGCGCCAAGGGGCGCTCCGCCCTGTAGCTTCCCTGGAACGTCCACGAGGGCGGGGCCGCCACGTACGCCCGCCCCATGCCCCGGAGGTCCACCCCCGGGAGGGCCCGCACCCGCGCCGGGAGCTCCAGGCCCTCGGGCAGGCGGAGGAAGACGTGAGCGCCTCCCGAGGGCGTGCGGTGCAGGGGGGCCGTCTCCGGCAGGGGCAAGCCCTCGAGGACCCCCGGCTCGTCCACGTCCAGCACGAGGACTCCCTCCGGCGGCAGGATCCCGAGGTTCGCCCCCGGGACCTGCCTCCACCAAGCTTCCAGGACCGCGGGGTCCCGGGTGGCCTCCTTGAGCCCCCTGGGGACGAGGGCGGCGCAGGGCGCCTTCCCCCCGGGCTCCAGGGGCAGGACCGGATACCCCAGGTCCGCGTACCGCAGCGCGAAGTCGAGGACCACGAAAGACCTCCTTTCTCGGTGAAAGCTCGCGCCGGCCCTCTCCGGGGCCGGCGGCCTCGCCGCGCCGTTTTCAGGATCCCTTTCTCGCTCGCGTCGTCTGCAGGAGCCACACCCGGTTGAACGGGTAGTCCCCGTCCGCGGGGCGGGCTCCCCGGGGGAGGACGGGAAGGACCTCCCCCGTGGAGCGGAGGTAGACCTCGCCCGCCACCTCCTCGAGGGACTCCCCCGGCCCCACCTCCACGGCGTAGACCAGGCTGCCTCCGAGCCTGGGGACGTGGCCCACGATGAGCTCCCGCTCCGTCACGAACCAGGGGTCCACGGGGAGCCCCTGCCGCTGCAGGTAGCGGCAGGCCTCCGCGAAGGCGAACATGCTCCCGGCGGGCGAGATCCGCACGTGAGCCGGAGCGAAGAAGCGGAGCAGGGCGAGAAAGGCCAAGGAGCCGGCCTCCTCGGAGGGGTCGAAGCGGAGGCGGCGGCGCCCCGTCCCCAGGTAGGGGAGGAGGCCCCGGTCCGTGGCCACCCCGCGGGAAGTGGCCCGCCAGCCGAACCCCGCCGCGAAGCGCAGGGCCTCGACCCAAGCCTTCTGCCACCCCTCTCTCAGCTCGACGTCCACAGCGACGGCGCTCATGCGCACATGATACCCGGGGCTCATGAGGCCTTCCCTGAGGCCGTCCTCCGCAGGGCCAGCTCGAAGGCCTCCCGGGCCCTGACCTCTTCCAAAGGCCCAGGAGGAGCCACGAAGAGCCGCTCCGCGAGGAGGCCGGGTGCCCTCAGGGGCGAGTCCTCTGGCAGCCGGAGGTGGAGGAAGAGGGCGAGGGCGGGGGAGAAGTAGGCGAGGGGCGGCCAGACGAGCCAGAGGAGGAGGGCCGCGGGCAGGAGAAAGCCCAGGAGGACGGTGCCGCACCAGGGGCTCAGATGCCGGGCCCGCGCCCAGGCCTCCTCCGGGGAAAGGCCTTCCTCCACCTTGAGGAGGGCCTCGACCACCTTGTGCTCCGCCCCGTGCCACCTCCGCCACGGCCCCGCCCACCGGGCGAGGCCCAGGGCGAGGAGGGCCCCGAGGACCAGGGCGAACCACCGGGGCACGAGGCTCGCCGCCGCCACGCCCAAGACGGGCAGGACCAGGAGGAGGGCGAGGAGGAGGGAAGCGGGGGAGCGGGGCTTTTCGAGGAACACCCCCTCGCGGGTCGCGCGGACGGCGAAGCCCTCGCTCCTCACCACGAAACCGCTGGGCCCCGAGGCGCCGATCCAGGCCACGAAGGCATTCTAGCGCACGGGGATGAGGACGCTGTGGGGGCTCACCCGAGCGAGGAAGGCGTCCGCGTGCTCGCCGAACCGCTTGGCGAGCTCCGCCGGCGGGAGGACCCCCGCCATAAGGAGGCTGCGGCGCCGCTGGCGGGCCTCCTCCACCAAGGAGAGGAGGGTGGCCACGGCGAAGGGAGTGGGGCGGACGAGGCCGACGTCGTCGATCACCAGACTGGCCCCGCCGAAGAAGGGAGGGGTCTCCTCGTCCAGGGCCGCCTTGCGGGCCTCCTCCAGGAACTCCGCCTCCGTGCGGAAGAGGACCCTGTGCCCCTCCTGGGCGCGCTTCCACCCGGCCCGCACCGCCAGGTGGGTCTTGCCCGCGCCCGGGGGGCCGAAGAGGTAGAGCAGTCCCCCTTCCCGGGTCCACCTCTCGAGGCGCTCCGCCGCCTCCCGCTCCCCTTTGAGGTCGAAGGGGCGGTCCAGGAGCTCCCGGTAGACCTCGGGGAGGGAGTCCCGGTAGTCCCTGGGGTACTTCCAGACCCGCCAGGCGCGCTCGAGGGCGGCGTAGTACGCCTCCCAGCGCTCGTAGGCGCAGTCGCAGTCGTGCTCGATCCGGTCCGGCCTCTCGAACCGGTACCCCTTGTAGGCCGGCGCCCCGCACAGCGGGCAGGGCGGAAGCTCCGGGTCGTGCCCGGGGTGGGTCGGCCGGAGGCCCTTCACCAGCGCCATCTTGTGAACCATGGTACACCTCCCGCTTGCGCGGCGCAAGCGGAGGAGTTCCGCGGCCTCAGAAGTAAAGCCGCTCCCTTTCCTCCTCTTCCTCGGGCGCCTCGCGGGGCTCGAGGCTCCCGAACCGGGAGACGAGGAGCTTCTTGGCGTAGGGGAAGGGGCGCTCCGCCTGCTTGGCGGCCTCTTCCAGGGCTCCGGCCACCGCCTCCCCGCCCAGCGCCCGGGTCCAGGCGTCCACCTCCGGAAGCCAAGCGAGGAGGACGGAGAGCCCCCGCCGCGGGCCGTAGGCCGAGGCCGCCTCGCACGCCCGGAGGAGGACCTCCGGGGCCTTGGCGGCGAGGGGCTGCGCCAGGCGCGGCAGCTGCCTTCCCGCCTGGAGGAGGAGCCCCTTCACGTGGGGGTGGAGGGCGGCGAGCCTCTCCGTGGGCGAGGGCGGCCGCCGCTTCGCCCCGGCCCGCTTCTTCTCCTCCTTCGCCGCCGCCCGCACCTTCTCCCCGGCCACCTCCACCGCGCCCCGCGTCTCGAGCTCGTGGAGGACCTCGAGAAGGGCCTCCTCCTTGAGGTCGCTCGCCTCCATGGCCTCCTCGAGGGAGACCTCCCCGCCCTTGAGGGCGAGGAGGGCCAGGAGGCGGGCTTCGCCGCGAAAATGGGGGAGCAGCTTCTTAAGGACTTCCTCTGCCTTCACTGCATAGGCCCCCGGCCCCTTGGGGCTAGGCCGAGGGCAGAGCTCCCCCTCGGGCCACCCGGTGGGCCAGGAGGCGGGCCTCCTCCTCGTCCCCCCGGGCGGCGTGGTAGACGTAGGCGAGCACAGGCCAGAGCGCGCGGGCGGCCTCGCCCACCTCCTCGCGGGAGAAGGCCGCCTCCAGGCGCCGGAGCACCCGCGAGGCGTGCTCCAGGAGGGCCCCGCCCTCCTCCGGACGCCCCACGAGGGCGAGGACCCGGCGGAACAGGAGGAGGTCCTCCGGGAAGAGGACCCGCTCCCGCAGGAGGACCTCCATCGCCGCGCGCTCGGGCAGACGCTCCTCTAGCACTTCTTCCTCCTTTCCCGGGCCCCCAGTGGGGGCCCGCTCCCTTTCATCCTACCTTCTGCCTCTTCTTCTCCCTCAGGAGGTCCCGGTAGGCGTAGGGGTCCCCGGGGAAGAAGCAGACCATGTTGTAGGTCTCGGGCTGCTCCCCCGAGGCCTCGAGGACCTCGTCCACCCACTCGGGGGGGACCGGGAGCCCCATTCCCCGGGAGAGCCAGAGGGCCTCCCGCCTCCGGTCCCGCTCCCTGGCCACGTACACGCCCTCCCTGCGGAGGACCGCGTGGGCCTGCCCCTCGCCGAGGCGCGCGAGGTGCGCCAGGGGAGGGCGGTAGAAGGAGGCCCGCACGATCCTCGCCCCTCCCTCCGCAGGCAGGAAGAGCTCCACCGCCCCCTCGCTCCTGAGGTGGCGGACCATCTGGCGCACGCTCCTCTCCGGCCCCACGAAGGAGACCGCGTAGAGGAACTTGTGCTGCCAGGCCGCCGCCTCCAAAAGGAGCAGGAGGCGGTCCGCCGCGATCCGCGCCGTCACGCGTCCACCTCCGTCACCTCGAGCCTCTCCATGTCCAGGAGGACGAGGGAGCCGAAGAACCGCTCCCTCGCCACCTTCCGGCCTCCCTCTTCCTCGCCTTCCTCCTTCTCCTTCTTCAGCCTCCCGAGGACGAGGTGCCTCCGCCCCTCGATCTCCACCTCCTGGAGGTCGAGGAGGCCCGCCACCACCAGGAGGACCAGGTGGGCGGGCCTCAGGGGCAGGAGGGGAGGGGAGACCTCCCCGCCGGCGGAGAGGCCCTCCGCCTCCGCCCAGGCGGGGCTCGTCCTCGCCGCGCGCAGGAGCCGCTCCTCGAGCCCCTTGGGCGTGAGGGCGGGGGGCGGCCCCTCCTCGGGCTCGAACAGGGCGTCCAGGGTCCCCGGGCGCAGGGGGACGGGCGGGGTGGGCGGGAAGACCTCCCCCGTCCAGTGCCCCGCGAGGACCGCCTTCCCCCCGGGGAGGTCCGCCTGGGCCCAGAAGGGCACGGGGAGGTCGCGGGCGGCCTCGAGGACCGCCTCCTTTTTCCCCGCGAGGAAGACGACCCCCTTGCGCACGAGCCCGCGGACCGCCTCGGCCGCCACGGCCCGCGCCCGCGCCTCCCCTCCTTCGGGCACGCCCACCACCAAGGCGGCGAAGCCCGAGGGCGCGAAGTCCTCGGGGCGCCCCCTGACGGTCTTCCCCCCGAGGCCGGAGAGGACCCGGCGCGCCCTCCGGGCCGCCGCCTCCTCCTCCTCGAGGACCCACGGGACCACCCCGAGCTCCCGGGCCACCTGCGCCGCCTCGGGGACGGCCCCGGAGAAGAGCACCAGGGCGGGCCGCCCCCGGAGGGCCGTGTTCGTAAAGACGCCTGCGCTTACCATCCCTTCCTCCTCTTGGGCCTCGGGGGCGGCGCCCCCTCGAAGAGAGGCACCAGCTCGCCGCCCCTCTTGGCCCTGAGCTCCTCCCAGGCCCGGCGGGCGGCCTCCGCCGGGTCGGGGACCTCGACGATCCCGATCCGGCCGCCCCTCCACGAGACCTCGGCCTCCTTCAGGAGGTGCTTCACCAGGGCCAGGGCGGGGTCCTCCTCGGCCACGGAGACCAGGCCCTCGTCGGGGAAGACGCCCTCCATGGCCAAGGCCGCCTGCGCCTTCTGGGCCGCCAGGGCCAGGGCCGCCTCCTGGAGGGTCCCCCGGTAGGCGAGGTAGTAGACGCGCACCGGCCGGGTCTGGCCCACCCGCCAGCTCCGCCTCGCGGCCTGCCTCAGGGTGTAGACGGAGAGGGTGGGCTGGTAGAAGACCACGGTGGGGAAGTCCACCAGGTCCAGGCCCGTCTGGACCGCGGCCGGGTGGACCAGGAGGACCTCGGCGCCCTCCTCCAGCCTCTTCCGGATCCACGCCTCCCGCTTCTCCGGGGGCACCCGGTCGGACCTGAGGGCGGCGGCCCGGATCCCGACCTCTTCGAGGAGGCGCGCGAGCCTCTCCATGAGGTCCCGCTCCCCCACCGCCTGGAGGTAGACCACCGCCTTCCGCCCCTCCCTCTTCTCCCCCCTCAGGAGCTCGAGGAGAAGCCGCTCCTTCGCCGGGCGGTAGGCCTCCATGAGCCCCTCGTGCCTCGCGCTCCCCCACTCCGTGACGACCCGCTCGCTCCGCCACGGGGCGTCCGGCACCTGGAGCCCCGCCTGGACGAGGTTGGAGAACCGCGCGGGGCTCTTGGTCACCGCCATGGCCTGGGCGGCGATGCCCCGCAGGTCCGCCTCGAACCGCCGGTACTCCTCCTCGTGCCACGGGTCCATCTCCACGAGGAGCACCTCCTCGCGGTAGGGAGGGAGGTTCGGGGCCACGTCCTCGAGGCGCAGGAAGACCGACCGGGGGAGGAACCAGGTGAGGAGCCTCGGGGAGATCCCGGGGAGCTCCCGGACCTGGACCTTCCTCAAGGAGACGCGCCCCCGGCGGTCCGTCCGGACGAAGACCTCCCTCACGAGCCCGTACTCCTCGATGAACCGGCGGGGCTCGGGGAAGGCCTGGCGGAACCCCGGCAGGGCCGCGGCCAAGAGGTGGTAGACGCTGCTCGCGTACCCCCCGAAGAGGGTCCCCGAGAGCAGGAGGACCCGCTTGGCCATGGCGGCGAGCCCCGCCGCCGTCCTCCCCTGGAGGGAGTCCCCGTCCTTGTACTCGTGGGCCTCGTCCAGGACGAGACCGTCCACGAACCCCCGGGGGAGGAGCCGCCTGAGGGCGCGGTAGAGGCTCTCCCTCCGGGGAGGGAGGGGCCAGGGCGGGTCGCCGGGCTCAGGGAAGCGCTTCGGAGGGCGCTTGGGCGGGGAGAGCGGGGCCTCCTGCCAGAGGACCTCCCCGCAGGCGCGGCACCCCTCCGCCCGCTCCGCCTCCTCGAGGGAGAGGGGGCTGCCCTCCTCGTCCGTGAGCTCGCTCCCGCACCTGGGGCAGACGGGCACCCGCGTCGCCCCGTCCCGCCCCTTCCGGAGCCGGGTGGCGAACCCCGGGGCCCGCCGGTTCCCCAGCTTGGCCCGCTCCCGGGAGACCACCCCGAAGACGGGGCGGGGGGCCCCCCGCAGGCGGAGGACGTCCGCCGAGCTCCTCAGGACCACCGCGTGGCCCCCCTCCGCCTCCACCTCCCGCGCCCACTTGGGGACGAGGTGGGGCGGGCACACCACGAGGAAGACCCCGTCCGGCTTCCACTCCAGGAGGGCGCGGACGGCCATGTGGCTCTTCCCCGTCCCCATCTCGGCGGAGAGGAAGAGGGCCCGCTCCCTCTTGAGGCCCTCCGCCAAGGCGGCGACCGCCAGGGCCTGGGCCCCGAGAGACCTCCGCCCCTTGCTCCACGAGGGCGGGCGCACCTCCCGCACCACGGGCGGGAAGCTCCGCTCCGCCGCGGCCATCAGGGCCGCCCCGTGCCTTTCGAAGAACTCCTTGACCGTCATCCCTCCCCCGGGGGCTTGCCCCGGCCTCCCTCCCGGGAGTAACCTGGAGGCGCGCGCCGCCCGCCCCCGGGCGGAAAAGGTCCCGGCGGCGAAGGCCTCCGGGACCAGGGGGGAAAGGAGGAAGGATGGTGAGGTCAATTGTTTTCGGAACGGCCGCGGCCCTCGCCGCGGCCTTCGGTTTCCACCCGATGGTGAGCGTCATCATCGGGTGGGTTGTTGCCGGGGCCGTCCTCGCGACGGCCCCGAGGAAGAAGTAAGCCCCCGGGAAGGGGGGTTCCCCCGGGCTTCGCCCGGGGCCTTTTCTTTCGGCGGCGGCCGCCCCTCCCCCCGGTAAACTTCCGGAAAAGGAGGTTCCCGTGAAGAGAGCAGCGACCGCGGTGATGGTCGACGGGCCGAACCTTCTCGTGGCGGCCGCCCTCCACCTCCCCCCTCCCCACCGGGTGGACTTCGCGCGCCTCCTCTCCGCCGTCCTCCTCCCGGAGGAGGAGCCCGTCCTCAAGCGCGTGTACCTCGCCGTGCAGAGAAGGGGGGACTTCCTCCTCCGCCTCGCGGGGGCCCTGCGGCACGCCGGCTGGGAGACCCGCCTCCTGCCCGTGGCCCTGCGGGGCGAGGAGGCCGTGGAGAAGGAGGTGGACGTGAGCCTGGCCGTGGACCTGGTCCTCCTCCGGGGGGTGGAGAGGGTGGTCCTGGTCTCCGGAGACGGGGACCTCGCCTACCCCGTCCGCCTCTTGGAGGAGCGGGGGGTCAGGGTGGCCGTGGCCCAGTTCCAGGATGTCATCTCCCTCCGCCTGGCCCGGGCGGCCTCGGCCGTCCGGCTCCTCGCCCCCGAGGCCGTGGCCCTGAGCCCGGCCCTTTAGAAAAATGGGGGAGCGCGAGGGGGCAGTAATCCCCCCCGATTCATCGGGGGGATACACGGCCCCCCTCGCCCTCTTGCGGAACGGGGCGGGTCTTCCGCTACCATGAAGGTAGTGGAGAGGAAGAACTGGAAGTCCACGGGGACGGCGGTCTACAGCATACGCTACCACTTTGTGTGGTCTACCAAGTATCGCCGCCACGTCCTTCTGCCTCCTGTGGACGCCTCCCTGAAGGAGGTCCTCCTCGCCCTCGCCACCGAGCGGGGCTACGAGGTCCTCGCCCTGGAGGTGATGCCCGACCACGTCCACGTCTTCCTCTCCGCTCCCCCCAAGGAGGCCCCTGCCGCCATCGCCAAGGTGCTGAAGGGATCTACCGCCCGGACCCTCTTCACCCGGCACCCCGAACTCAGGAAGCGGCTGAGGGGACACCTCTGGAACCCGAGCTACTACGTGGGCACGGCGGGAGAAGTTTCCGCTGAGACCATCCGGCGCTACATCGAAGCCCAGAAGGAGGAAGAGGCGTAGATGCTTCTCCTAACCCTCAAGGCCCAGATCCACGCCGCGCCCGAGGAGGAGGCCGTCCTCAGAGAGGCCATGCGTTCCGCCACCAAGGTCTACAACGGCCTGCTTTGGCACCTCCGGGAGGCCTACAAAAAGACCGGGAAGGTGGACCTCTCCCGCAAGAACCTCAACCGCATCCTGAAGGGGCTTCCCCGGGCTAAGGACTACTACTCCATGTCCGTCCAGCTCACGAGAGAGGAGGTGAGAGAGGCCTACAAGTCCTTCTTCGCCCTGAGGAAAGAAGGAAAGACGAAGCATCAGGCTCCGGGTTTTCGGCGCAGAGAGTACCTCTCCCCGCTCAGGTACGTCCAAAGCGGCTTCAAGGTGGAGGGGGACAGGGTCACGGTCTCCCTGGGCACGGGGCGGAAAGACGGGATACGCCAAGTCTCCTTCCGCATCACCCACCGCCCTGGGGTGCGGTACGAAAGGGTGCGGCAGCTCTCCATCGTCTACGACACGCTCTCCGGGCGCTTGGAAGCCCGTCTGACGGTGGAGGTGAGGGCCAACCCAAAGCCAGGAGAAGGTCGGGTAGCCCTGGACCTGGGGGAGACGATCTTGATGGCGGCGGCCTTTGATGACGGGAGCGTGCACCTTTACTCGGGCCGGGGGCTCAAGGCGGTGCGGCGGTACTGGCAGAAGGTCCGGGCGAAGCTCAAGCGGGGCTCCCGCAGGTGGAGGGAGGTAGCCCATCGGGAGAGGGCTCAGGTGAACGATCTTCTACATCAAGCCGCCTCCCACTTTCTTCGTGAGTGCGTCAGCCGAGGCGTGGGGGAAGTCGTGGTCGGGGACCTCTCGGGTATCCGGGAGGGCCTAGACTACGGCGAGGTCCTCAACCAGAGACTCCACGCCTGGCCCTACCGCAAGCTGGTGGAGATCCTGAGGTACAAAGGCGCCCTCATGGGCATCGCCGTCTGCGAGGTGGAGGAGTGGAAGACCTCCATCACCTGCCACGCCTGCGGGAAAGCCTCGCCCTCCAACCGGAGGCACCGGGGGCTCTACGCCTGTTCCTGTGGCTGGAAGGTGCAGGCGGACGCCAACGGGGCCCTGAACATCTACGAGCGGGCCTTCCAGGTATCTCCCGTGAAGGGGAGTAGTGGCCGTGTGGCGCGGCCCGTGGTCCGGTCGTTCCGTCTGGGATGGCACGGGGTCCACGAACCGAAGCGCAAGGAAGAATCCTTGCGCGCATCCTGAAAGGGATGCCCCCGGATTCATCCGGGGGAGGACGTCACTCTCCCGCGAGCCCCAAGGCCTCGGGAGCGACGGCCCCCTCTAAGGCCCCCGCCAAGAGGGGCTTGGCCAGGTACCGCTCGGCCTCCTCGAGGCTCTTCACGGCAGGGAAGACCTCTAAAGCTCCGGGGAGCTCCGTCCCGAAGGAGACGAAGCCTTCTCTGCCCGCGACCACCCAGAACCGGTCCCCGTCCTTGTAGACGAGGACGCCCTGCAGCCCCCGGACGACCCCCGCCCTGAGCGGGAAGAGGCCGAGGCGGGCGAGCTCCCGCCCCACCCTCCCCGGGACGAGCAGGCGCCAGATCCTCCGGGCCTCGAGGGCCCGGGAGACCTCAGGCTTTTCCAAAGCGAACCTCCTCCTCATTCCTCCCCCAGTCCCGCCCTGGCGACCTTCAACTCGAGGGCCTCCAGGGCCTCCTTTTCCTCTTCCAGCCGGGAAGCCCAGGCCTCCTCCGCCCGGCGGGCGACGTCGCCGAGCCAGGCGGCGTACTCCTCGAGCCACGTCGCCACCTTCAGGACCTCCCCCGGTCCTCCCCCCGTGAGGCGGAGCAGGGCCTCCAGCTTGTCCCGGATCGAGCTCGGGGAGAAGTGGGGGTCCAGAAAAGCCTGGAGCTGGGTCGTCCCGCCGCTTTCGAGCCTGCGCTCCGCCTTGAGCACGGGGCTCCCCTGCGCGAAGGAGGCCCCGCCCGAGCTCCAAGAGAGCGTCAGCCTGAGCTCGCCCCCCGGGACCGGGAAGGCGAGCGCGCGCTCCTCCTCCAGGAGCTCGCCGGCGAGGGGGTGGAGGAAGGGGTGAAGCCCGCGCAGGCGCCCCACCCCCCTCCGCACCTGCTCCGCGGCCACCTCGAGGGCGGCCAGGTAAAGCCTCTCAGCTTCCTGCGGGCTCATCTTCCCTCCTCTCCTTAGACAGCGGCGGGAGATTCTCCCGCCGTCCAGGCCCCCCGTCTCTCTGCCTCGGGGGGCCCAAGCCTCGGGGGGGCCGGGGCTCCTACCTTTCCAGGCCCCCCACGGCCAGCCGGGCCTTGAGCTCCTCCCTTCTGTGGTTCCGGCGGGGGGCTTCCCCCGCTACCTCTCAGAGTTTCACCCGCACCACCTTGGCCCAGGAGGGCGCCTCGGCCTCAGTGGTGCAGGCCACCACCACGGGCACCCTGGGCCGCTCCTCGGGCCAGGGGGTCTCCCCGTCGGTGAAGACCACGATGAGGTCGGGGTCCCCCTCCAGGGCGGCCCGGATCCCCACCCGCATGTCCGTCCCCCCGCCTCCCCGCAGGGCCACCTTGCGGTGGGAGCGAACCCTCTGGGGCCCTCCGTGGACCTCCGCGTCCACGGAGTAGACCGTGAGCTCCCCAACGCTTTGGAGGATCCTCCGCACCTCCGCCAGGGCCTGGGAGAGCTCGCGGTCGGTCACGCTCCCGGAGGTGTCCAACACCAGGGCCACCTTGGGGAGCACCGCCCGGTGGCCGGGAAGGATCGCCCCCAGGAGGAAGGGGGTCCTGCGGTGGAGGACGCTGTACGTCCGGGCTCCCCAGCCCCGCCTCGGGGCGAGCTCCCGGGCCACCGCGGCCCGGAGGAGGGCCTCCCAAGGCACCTTGGGCTGGAGGAGGTCCTCCGCGCACCGGAGGAACCCCTCGGGGACGTCGCCCCGGGTCTTCCGGGCCTCGAGGATCCGCCGGGCCACCTCCCGCCGCAGGGCGGGCACCAGGGGTCCCTCCTCGCCCTCGGGGGCCTCCTCGGGGGCGTCGAGCCCGCCGTACCCCTGGAGGACCGCCCGGGCGAGGTCCTCGAGGGCGAAGGGGCCTCGGTACTCGTGGGAGCCGCGCCCTTGGACGCCCTCGGCCCCGTGAGGACCTCCGGCGCCCCGAGCCCCCTGACCCCCCCAGGCATCCCGAGCTTCTCGATTTCCTTGAAAGCCCTGGGATCCCTGCGCTCCCCAGGAGCCGTGAGCGCTCTGAACACCCTGGGTGCCCTGAGCGCCCTGGGCTCCTTGAGCCCCCTGGGCACCCAGAGAGCCATGGCCGCCCTGCGCCCCTTGGGAGCCTTGAACACCCTGGGAGCCTTGAGCCCCCTGGGAGCCTCCCTGGGAGCCTTGGGAGCCCTGGGAACCTTGAGAACCCTGGGAGCTTTGAGCCCCCTGAGTTCCCTGGGTTCCCTGGGTTCCCTGAGCCCCCTGAAGCCCCTGCGATCCCTGCGGTCCCTGGGATCCCCGAGAAGCCCGAGGAGCCTGAGGGCCTTGGGGCGCTTGGGCTCCTTGGTTCCCCTGAATCCCTTGGGCGCCCTGTCCCCCCCGGGTAGTGCGACCCCCCTGGGAGCCCTGGTTCCCTTGGTTCCCCTGGGAACCCTGGGAACCCTGGGAACCCTGAGCGCCCTGGGAGTTGCGAGGATCCCGAGCCCCTTGGGCTCCTTGGACTCCCTGATTCCGCACCCGCTCCGCCGCCTCGAGGAGCCTCCCCAGGTACTCCTCGGCGAGGAGCCCCTGGGGAAGGCCGAACCTCTCGGGGAAGAGGGCCCCCTCGGGGAGCTTGAGCCCCAGGCGGTGAACGTCGTCGTTGATGGCGAGGTCCGCCGCGACGTTCGCCGCCCGGTGGGCCTCCTCGAGGCTCAGGCCGTAGGCGAGGGCCTGCTTTGTCATGGCCTCCCACCGGTCCTCTCCCGGCACGAGCCCGAGGTAGACGTGGGCGAGCTCGTGCAGGAGAGTCCCCTCGAGCTCGTCGTCGCTGAGCCCATCCGCCAGGGACCCGAGCCGGATCCGCGCCGTCCGGTCCACGGCGGCGACGAAGGGGGCCTCCGTCACCTCCAGGCGGGCGGCCCAGAGTATGGAGTCGAAGTAGGGGAACCTCTTGCCCAGGACGAACCTGGCGTCCTGGGCGCGCCGTAGAAGCTTGAGGTTCATCTCTCCTCCTTTCACATAGGCCGGGGGGATCCCCCCGGCTTTCGAGCGACCTTCAGGCCCGAGCCAGCCGCGCCTTGGCCCCGATCTCGATGAGCCGGGGGCCGAGGACTTCGCGGGAGAGGGGCAAGGCGCTCACCCGCCTTTCCTCCAGGGCCCGGTTGAAGCCCTGGATGAGCACCCCGGCCGCCTTGGCGGCCAGGTCGCCTTGCTCCCGCTCTTCGGCGGCGTAGCGGAGCACCCGCCACACCGCCTCCCAGCGGGCCTCGAGGTCCTCCAGGGCGTACCGCACCACGCTCATGAGCGTGGCGTGGGCCCGGTCGTCCCTCTCCGGGAGGGCGCGGGGGTTCGAGAGGACCTCCTCGGGGGCGGGGAGGTCCATCTCCCGGAGGAAGTGGACGAACTCGAGCCCCGCCCCGCCCACGGCCCCCTGGGCGATGAGGGCGGCCACCTCCTGGCCGTACCCCATCGCGAGGGCCGCGGCCACCCCCTTCGCCGCCATCTCCCAGCTCCGGGGGGAGGGCCACGCCCTTCCCTGGAGGACGGGATCCTTCGGGAAGCTCATGAGCACACCGGGGTTCCTCTCGAGGAAGACCGCGAGGAGGGCCATGACCTCCCGGGTCTTCGCCTCGAGGACCTCAGGGCGAGGCTCAGGGGCGAGGGCCTCCTCGATCCCCACGTCAAACCCCTCCCGGAACCCCTGGACGATCCGCCCGTGGTCCGCCTCGAACTCGAGGTGGACCAGGCGGTTCGCCATGGCGGGCGGCAAGGGGGTCTGGGTGGCCGAGATCTCCTCCGGGTTCGAGGCGGCCACCCGGTACGTCCGGAGGATCCGCCCCGCCACCCGCCCGTTCAAGATGAGTTCGTAGAGGGCCGCCGCCACGGACGGGGGCGACTCCACGAGCTCGTCGGCGAAGAGGACGGGGTCCTTCTTCCCCGCCTGGTTCGCCTCGGCGATGGGCTCCGCCCAAGGGGGGAGGGCCAGGTACACCCCCCGCCCCCCCTCGCGGGGGACCGGGATCCCCCCGATGTCGGTCGGGTCGATGGTGGACCCGATGAGGGTCACCACCTCCCGCCCCCGGGCCCGGGCGAGGGCCCGCACGGTAGCGGACTTCCCCACTCCAGGGGGGCCCCAGAGAATCCCGGGGACTCCCGCCGCCATCAGCGCGTCCAGAGCCTGGACAGTCCTGTTCCAGTTCATTGCCACCTCCCATACTCAAGCCGGCGGGGCCGCCGCCCCGCCGCGGCCTCACCGCTTCGCCGGCTTACCTTCGGCCTGGAGGGCTTCCTCCCCTTCTTGAGAGAGGAGAGGCGCGCTCTCCAGGGCCGTCCCCAAGGCCATGGCCGCCGCCAGCCCCGAGAGGACCGGGTCGTGCGGGAGGAGCACCGCTCCGAGCAGGGCGAAGGCCCCGGGGGCCAAGGCGAGGAAGGGTCGGCCCCGGGAAAGCCCCGCCCCCTTCAGGGCGAAGAGGACCCCCAGAGCCACGCCCGCGAACAGGAACGGGCCTCCGAGCTCCGCCCCCGCGAGCGTCGCCCCCGCCGCGCCGTATGCGGCCAGAAGGCTCGCGTGCCGCCGCGCGAACTTCCTCAGCATCTCCACCTCCGGCGGAAGCCCCGCCGCGGGCCGGTAAGCTCTACCCGTGGCGGGGCTTCTCTTCGTTATAGGGCTCTTTCTCCTCACCCTGGCCCTCCTGGAGGACCCGGGGCGAGGGGACAGGAGCGAGAGTCCCCGGGGCTAGGAGCGTCCCGCCCTGCTGTAGAGCAGCTCCGCCTCCTCCTCCAGGTAGGGGACGAAGCGCTCCAGGCCCCAGACCCTGAGGTGCTCCCCGTCCCCGAGCTCCACGAAGAGGGTAGGGTAGACGCCCGCCGCCTCCTTAAGCCCCACCGCCTCCAGGACCGCCTGGACCTCCTGGGAGTCCTGGAGGAGCACCGCCGCTTCCGGGATCTCCTTGACTTTCATCGCAAGAAGCGAAGGGGCGGGGGAGACCCCGCCCCGGCCTCTCCGCCTCGCCTAGAAGGGGAGGTCCTCCTCGGGCGGGAACTCCCCGAGGGACTCGTCCCGCTCGGCCTCTTCCCGCCCCGCGAGCAGGGGCTTCACGAAGAGGGCCTCCACCCGCAGGTCGTAGCGCTTGCCGTCCTTCCCCTCCCAGGCGTCCACCCGGAGCCGCCCCTGGACGAAGAGGGGCTGCCCCTCCTTGGCCTTCTTGAGGTCCTTGGCGACCTCGTCGAAGGCCTTGACGTCCACGAAGGCGGAGGGGGCGTACCCCCTCTCGTCCCGCGGCCCCCCGGTCTGGAACCTCACCCGGGCCACCACCAGGGTGGGGGTGCGTTCCTCCACCCGCACCACCCAGCCCCGGCCCACGAAGAGGTTCACCCCGGGGACCTCCCGCACGTTTCCGCGGGCGTCCGGGCCGCTCGCGCCCGTGGCCTCCGGGTCCACCAGGTGGAGGCGGCGGGCCAGAATCCCCGTGTACACCCGCCCCTCCTGGGTCTTGTACTGGCTCAGGGTGCCCTCCGCGAGGAGGGGCATCCCCGTCTTGAGGCGGTCCGCCCAGGCCTCGGCCCGCTCCTTCAGGGCCTTCACCGTCAGGTAGTAAGGCCGGGCGTCCTCCCCGGCGAGCCCCACCCGCAGGATCGCCGTCCCCGCCGGGCTGTACCGGAGGTCCACCTCCGTCACCCGGCCGGAGACCACCACCGTGTGGTCAGCGTAGGTCCTGCCGTTCATCTTCTTCTCCCTTTCCTTTACTGCGACCATGTTACCTCCTCGGACGGCCCCTTCCTTCTCCGAGAAGCCGCCCACGCCTCCGAGGCCTCGAGGGCCGGCCTCTCACAGGCCAAAAACCCGCGGGGGCTTCGCCCTCGCGGCCTTCACGCGCTTCCCCCGCGGGCCTTCGCCCGCAGCCTCTCGAACCGCTCCCTCAAGGGGGCGTGGAAGGACTCGGCGTCTATCCCCGCCTCCCTCTGGTTCGCCTGGTAGAGGGTCTCCTCGGCCTCGTCCAGGAAGGCCTCGAGGAGCTCCCTCATCCGCTCGTTCAGAAGCCCCCACTCCTCGAGGGCTTCAACTAGGTCAGATAAACTCCAGACGAGCTTCTCCACGTTCGTGCGCGGCCTCTCCCGGAGCCGCTTTCGCCTTTCCTCCGCCTTCGCTTCCTCCCCCCGGTCGAGGGTCCTCAGGATGGAGTCGAAGGAGGCGGCCAGGGTCTCCTCGGGGGAGAGGCCCGGTATCGTGGGAGCTCTTCCCGAACGCCACGCCTCCAGCCTTTCCTCCATGAGGCGCAGGGCCTCGGGGGAGCGGGCCACCCGGAGGAGCTTCCCCGGGGGGATTTCCTGCCGCATCAGCGCCCTCCTCACCTCCCGGGGGATGTTGAGGAGGGGCTCGTACCGGATGAGGCTGTAGGGAGATACCCCCGTGGGTCCGAGGATCCTCCTCACTACATCCACCTCTGGCGCCTCTTCCCCCCTCGTTCTCCGCAGGGAGTGAAGGGCCCTTTTTAGAATCGTAACGGCTTCCTCTTGGGAGAAGCCGGCTTCCTCGAGGGTTCTCAAGACCGCCTCCATGGCCTCGAGGGCGCCAAGATCCTTCCTGGCGGCGTTTTCCGCCAGGGCCACCTCCAAGGCCCCCTTTTCGTCCGTCTCCCGCACCACCACGGGGACTTCAGAAAGCCCCGCCTCGAGGGCCGCCCGGTACCGCCGCTCCCCGGCCAAGATCTCATAGGTGCCGTCCGGAAGGGGCCTCACCACGATGGGCTCGATGATGCCGAGGGCCCGGACCGAAGCCACGAGGGCGGGGTCGGGCTTGGTGTTCACGCGGGGGTTCCGGGCCGACGGCACGAGCGCGCTGACGGGTACCAGCTTGGCTTCCATGCCCCCATTATATAGGGAGAGCCATTACTCCCGGATGAGAGTCGAGCGCTGCTTCCGCCTAGACCCGCGTTAAAAAGATTTGGATAGGAGCAGTGCTCACCACCGGGTTTCTTCGTGCGGGAGCCCCGGAGGCCCAGGTGGGAGCAGCGCTCACACACCGGGGGCATCAGGTGGAACTTGTTGTGAGCAGTGCTCCTAACCCCAGGCAAGGGGGCCGCCAACCTCGGGAACCCTCGCCACCCCAGGCGTAGGAGCACTGCTCACCGGAGGCTTCACCGGATTCCTCTGTGGTGTGGGAAGACTGGGACCTACTAGGAGCACTGCTCACCGCAGACTTCACCGGATTCCTCTGTGGTGTGGGAAGACTGGGACCTACTAGGAGCACTGCTCACCGCAGACTTCACCGGATTCCTCTGTGGTGTGGGAAGACTGGGGGCTACTAGGAGCACTGCTCACCGCAGACTTCACCGGATTCCTCTGTGGTGTGGGAAGACTGGGACCTACTAGGAGCACTGCTCACCGGAGGCTTCACCGGATTCCTCCGTGGTGTGGGAAGCCTGGGGGTTCAGGTGGGAGCGTTGCTCACCTCGGCCTCTAGCTCCCTGACCGCCTCCTCCGGGCACACTTCTCCTAGGGTGCCGAGGAAGCGGATGCGCCCCTCCGGCCACACCCGGAGCCACACGGTGGCCACGTCCCAGGTGGTCCACCACCTGGGTAGGCTCTCCCGCTTCTCCTCGGGCAGGGCCCGCCACCTGGCCTCGAGGACCTCCGGTAGGACAAGCCATCCGTCCACCCCCGGGTCCAGGAAGTCGGGAAGGAAAAGTTCGGCTTCCCGGATGGCGAGGCCCTCGAGGTCCACCTCCCAGACCGGAGCCTTCAGGATCCTCCGGGTGGGGAAGTCGTACCGGAGGACCCACCAGATTCCCCACTCGGGGCCCCACCCCTCCCTCCAGAGGGAGAGCCAAAGCCCTCCTTCCGGCTTGAAGAGGGGAGCCCGTCCGGGACGGGGAGGGCGGAAGGCCTCTCTCCGAAGAGGCCCGCCGGGTCGAAGGGCCACGTGGTAGGCCTTCATACGGTCCAGCCCTGGTTCGGCTTCCCTACCAAAGCTCCCCGCCTTCTTCCCCGTCCGCCGCCCAGTCCTCCTCCCCGGAGGGAAGAGGGGGGAAGAAGGCGTCCGAAACCCCGGCCGCCAGCGCCCCGAAGAGGAACGGGGCGGCGAAGATCGCCACCAAAATCAAGAGCTCAAGCACACGCACCTCCTGAGGGCCGCGCCCTTCGAGGGACGCGGCCGGATCTACACGCCGCGGGCTCAGTCCGCGCGGACCGCCCGCGCGTCCAGGCCTTCAAAAGGCCTCCCTCTTCCGTAGAGGTCCTCGAGCCGCTCCACGGACAAGGACCTCCACGGAGGTTCAGCCCGCATCACCTCACCACCCTCACCTCCTCGGGCTCCACCACGAGGGCCCGGGCGCCTTTGAGCTCCTCCTGGACCCCCTCGAGGACCTCCAGGAGGAGGGGCTCACAGCTCCTCCTTATCCGTCCCCGCACCTCCCGGGGCCTCCCGTCCTCCCCGAGGAGGACCACGAAGCCTCCGAGGCTCCGGGAGAGGCCTTTCAGGATCGCCATTTCCCGCTCCATCGCCTTACCCCGATCGGGGAGGCCGGTAGGCGGCCTCCCCTGACCCCGGGCCTCCTTCTGGCGAACCGCCGGGGACTCGGTCACGGGCGTAGCCCGTATCTTGACCCCCGAACCTCCGGTTTTGGAGACCGGCGCTCTACCGGTTGAGCTAGCGGCCCGCGAAGGGTTCGCCCCGGGTTTCCCCGGGGCGGCCTCCCTTTTACACCAGCTCCTGGAGGACCTCGAGGGTCTTCTCCAGGGCCCGGCGCTCCTCCTCGGTGAAGGCCACCTCCCGGAGAAGGACGGAAATGGTTTCCGCCGCGGTCTCCAAGGCCATCACCGGGAGGCCCAGGATGTCCTCCACCGTCTCGGGGTCGCCGATGTCCCTCACGGCGTAGGGCTCTTTCATGGCCTCGAGGATCTGCTCCTTCGTGAGCTTCTCCATACACCCCCCTGGCCGCCCGGCGCCAGCCGGGCTACTCTCCCTTCCCGTCCCCCGCGCCTGGGGCCCACTCCCCCCGGCCCACCATGCACTCCAGGGTGGGCTCCTCGGGGGAGAGAGAAAACTGGAGCACCGCTTCCCCCTTTCCGTCCCGCACCTCCAGGACCAGGGAGTACCCCCGGTCCCCCAGAAGCCGGGCCAGCTCTGCTACCGCCAGCCGCAGGGGCCGGTCCCCCACCTCCACTCCCAGGTCCCGGAGCCCCCGCGCCAGGTCCTCATGCAGGGCCTCGGCGTAGGCCATCCGCTCCTCTGGGGTGGAGAGCCAGTCTTCCAACCGGAACGGGATCCCCTTCATAGTCCTCCCTCCTCCAACCTCGCCAGGTGGCGGCTCAGGGCGAAGTAGCCCTCCACCGCGGCCACCCGGTCCACCAGGGCCCTCGCCAGATCCCCGTCCGCCGGGCTCACCCGGGCCAGAGCCTCCAAAGCCCTCCGCGCCGCCTCCCCCCGGGGGCCTTCCCCCTCTCCCCGGAGGGCCTCCAGGTCCTTGAGGTAGGCCTCGGGATCCTCCCCCTCCTCCCGGAGGAAGAGGGCCCCCGCCGCCTGGTAGAGGTCCGCGTAGGCCTCCGCCAGGGGGCCCTCCTCCAGGCGCTCCGCCATGGCCGCCAGCAAGTCCAGGAGAACCTCCACCTGATCTCGCATCACTCCTCCAGCTCCCAGGCCCGCCTTCGGGCCACCGCCCGCCCCTTCTGCCGCCGCCGCCTCCGGTCCCGGTGCGCCCCCGCCCCGGGGCGGGTCTTGAGGGCGGTGAGCGCCTTCTGGTCGAAGAGCCGAAGCTTCCTCCTCATACACCCCCCCGGCCGCCCGGCGCCAGCCGGGCTATCCCCCTTCCTCCCACGCCCGCCTCCGCCGTTCGGGCCGCCACCCCGTTGCGGCTTCGGCGGGCGCCCCCTGGCGGGTAGACCAGGGGTCCCGCTTTCCCCGGTGGCGAGCCGGGTACTCGCGGGCGGGAGGCTCCTTCGCGGCCCCCCTCGCTGGGCTTCGGCTCCGGGGGTCTTAGATGCCCCCTTCTTCGCCTACTCCCCGGGCCGCTTCCTCCCTACTCCCCCCGAGGAAGGGGTTTCGGGCCCCTGGCCTCGGGCCTACCTCCCCTGGAGGTCGGGGAGTTGGCCGCACTCTTGACCTTACCCCCCTCGCCGTCCCAACTCGGCCATCCAAGCCCGCGTCCCGTAAATGCCCTTTAGGAGGAAGGGCACACTTATGTCAACATCCAGATCTTCCCAATAGAGGCCGGTCCCGGCCGGGGTCACCTTGACCCGGCTCAACTCTTCGTCACTGGCTCCCTGCAAACCCTGGATCAGATCAACGCTGATCGACACGCGGCGGCCATCCCTCAGCTCGATCTCGATCTCCCGCGACACCGGGTTGTAGCGGGCATGGCGAGCCGCAGGTTCAGACTGCTGCGCCAGCTCACCCGCCTTGCGAGCGGCCTCGATTTGCTTGAGAAGATCAGCAGTCACCATGGATTTCCCTCTCCTCTCTGGGGCCTTCAGCCCCCTCACCAATCTCCAGGGGCCGCTAGGCCCACCCTTTTATCTCGGGCGGGCCCCGGCCCTCTTTTCACCTCACCTCCACCCCCAGGAGCTTGGCCCCCGGAGGCGGGACGATCTTTAGCTCCCCATTCCGGAGCTCCTCCCGGAGCTCCATGAGGAGCCTTCCCAGGGCATTCACCCCCACGAGGAACTCCCCCTCAGGGCGTGCGCCCCAGAAGCCATCCTTATAGGACAGCTCCACGATGGGGCGCTCCCCGGTGGCGAGGAGAACCTCACGGAACCGGGGGTGCTGGGCGGCCTTGAGGCGGAGGACCCACCGCATGGCTGCCACCCTCACCCGCTCCCAATCCGGGCGAGTGAGGGCTACATTGCTCCTTGCCTCCTGCTTGCTCTGCCATGCGGGCAGGCTGAGGACCCTCCGCTGAACCTCCGGATAATCGGGGAAGCGGAGGGCCTGATACAGGGCCTCCGAAGAGGAGGCCCTTACCCTGCCCACCACGATGGGGAAGCCTGGGGCCATGTTGGACAGCTCACCCCAGGCTTCTTTGACTTTGAAAAAAACAATGGCTTCCTTTGCTTTATACCTTCTGGTCTTGGCCATGCACACCTCCTGGTGGTTCTCCCTTTCTTTCCGGGGCCTTTAGGCCCCTCGCCAACCTCCAGGGGCCGAAGGCCCACCCTTTTATCTCGGGCGGGCCCCGGCCCCTGGGCTGACTAGAGCTTCAGGTCGGGGTGGGCGAGGAGCCGCCGCACCCCGATGATGCGGCCCTGGTCGTCGCACACCGCGCCTGCTCCGGTGTCGGGGGCCAACACGTCCTTCCGACCCTGGCTCCAGGCCGCCTGGGCGACCAGGGTGGAAGTGACGTAGAAGACCCCGTCCACGGGGTCCGGGAGGCCCTGGATGGCCCCGTACTGGATGGCCACCAGGGGGACGGCGAGGCCTCCTCCGAGGTCCAGGTTTCCTACGGAGACGTACTCCTGGGCCATTCGGGCCACCATGCCCGAAGGGGGGATCACCAGGGGATCCGCCCCGTCCAAGTAGATGGTGATCTCATGCGGGGTAAGGTTGATTAGCTTCATATCCTCCCTCCTCTCTGGGGGCCTTCGGCCCCCTCGTTGGTCCTCACAGGTCCCCGAGCTCGCTAGAGCCGGTAGAGGACCACCCGGGCGCCCGCCGGGCCCAGGGTCTCCTCCAGGACCTCGAGGACCTCCTCCGGCCTCAAGCCCCCCAGGCCGATGCCCGGGAAGGCCATGTGGACCTCGAGCCCGGGCCTGGCCTCCAGGAACTCCCGGAGCCTCGAGGCCGCGAGGCGGACGAGGGCGAGGTCCGCCCGGTCCCGGAAGTGGGCCTTCGTCTGGAAGGCCCCGTAGGACCTTCCGTCCACCTCTACGGCCACGAAGCCGTAGAGGTAGGCCCCGCTCCGGTAGACTCCCTTCCGCCGCACGGCCTCGGCGAAGAGGCGGGGGAGGCGGGGCTCGGCCTCCGCTAAGGCCTTGGCCGCTCCCGCCCCCATGACCAGGCCCCTCGCCCCCACGACTCCGTTGGTAGGGGCGGCGACCAAGGCGCGGGGGCTTCCTAAGCCCTTCAAAAAGTCCCCTTTGACGACCCTCATACGCCGCTCCTCTTGCCCGGGGGCCGCGAGGCCCCCGGTCTCCAAAGGGCTTAGAGCCACTTCCTTCTCGCGATGGCGGAGACCCCCGTCAGGTCCGCCACTGCCCGCTCCAGCATCTCTCGCTTGTCCTCGGGGGGCAGGGCGCGGTAGGCGTAGTCGGCGAGGGCCCGCCGCCGCGCCTCCCGCTTCAGGGCCTCGAGGTCGGGGCCGAAGAGCGCCCGCCCGAGGTTTTTCTCCTCGGGGAAGAGAACCAGGTGGTGGAAGGGGAAGGGGAAGCGCCGTTCTTCCCACCCTTCCCAGTCCATGACCCAGTCCCCTATGAGCCCCTCCACCCGGAAGATCAGGCAGAGGAGCTTCCCCTCGGTGAGCTTCTCCCCGTAGCGGGCGTACTCCTCGGCGAGGGCCCCGGAGTCCCACACCGCCACGAGGCCCCCGTACAGGTCGGGGTCCACAATGAGGGTGTAGGTCGGGCTTGGGGCCGTCCCGATCCTTGTCCTCCGCCCCCGCTCCCCAGGGACGGGGAGCACCATTTGCGCTTCCTTCATGTTCACCTCCTGGGGGCCTTCAGGCCCCTCACAAGTCTCCAGGGGCCGTCAGGCCCACCCTTTTATTCCGGGTAGGCCCCGGCCCCTGGGCTGAGGCCTAGACCTCCTCGCCGCCCTCAAGGCCGCGCGGGGCGATAGCCCCGCGCTAACCGCTTTCGCGGCGAACCGGCGCTGGGGGTGGATTACCCGCGGACGCCCAGTTCTTTCCGCGCGCTCCGGAGACCTCGCGCGGCCGCTTCCAGGCGTTCCTCCGCCTCCTCGAGGAGCTCGGCCAGGTGGCGGGAGAGGGTTCCCACCCTCCGCCTCTCGGGGAGAAGGTAGACCCGCCCGCCCTCGCCCTCGAGGAACGCCCTGACGAAGGCCTTGCTGGAGGTCTGGGCCCAGACCTCCACCTCCGCCCGGGCCTCCACCAGGTGGCCCTCACCCCTCCAGTACCACCCGAAGAGGTTGGTGTAGGCGTAGACCCTCGGGTGGTCGTCGGGCTGGGGGAACCCCCAGGGGGACTCCTCGCGAAGCATCTCCCACACCCGCTTTCTGAGGATGGGCCAGGCCTTCCGGTCGAGGACCACCCTCCGCGCGGGCACGCCCGAGAGAGGACGAACGGGCCCCGGAGACTCCAAGAGTCCGATCCCGGGGAAGTAGACCCTCGTCCACTCTTCGGCGAAGCCTCCACCCAAAGTCCCCGCCAAGGCCCAGATGGCGAGGGCGGCCCTCTCCGCCGCCTCGTCCAGGGAAAGGGGAGAGCCCCAGGGCCCCGGCCTGGCGAGGCGGTAGGCGAGGTAGAGGGGCGGGTCGAAGGGCCCCTTCTCCCCGAGGAGCGAGGCGTGGTGGGCGAAGAAGCTGAGGGGGGTGACGAGGTCGGGCTCCGCCGTCCTCAAGGCCGCTTCCAGCTCGTCCAGGGAGCTGAACGCCCCCAGGATCCGTCCGTCCGCCTTTTCGACCGTCCGCATACTACGCCTCCTCCTCCTCGGCCCCGTACTTCGGGGCGGCCTCTTCGAGGGGGACGCCCCTCACGACGACCTCCATGAGGAGCTCGGTGAGGGCGTTGAAGTCCTCGAGGGTGCCTGGGGTGGTAATCTGCCACCCTCCGGCGACCTTAACCGCCTGAGCCTTCCCCAAGGTGATCTTCATAGCGCTCCTTTCCCGCCCCGGTCCCGCCCCTCCGGGGCATCTTCCCGAGGAAGCTCTTCGCTTCCTCTTCCGCTCTTAAGGCCGCGCGGGGCGTCAGCCCCGCGCTAACCGCTTACAGCCGCAAACCGGCGCCGGGGGCGGAGCGCCGGAAGACGCCCCACCCCCGCCTCAGGCGTAGGCCAAGGCCTTCCAGTCCACCCCGTCCAGGAGGACCACCTCCGCCGCCGCCCGGGCGAGGTAGCTGGAGATGTACTCCTGGAACTGGGCCACGGTCACCGGGAGGCCGAGCTCCCGTGCCGCCTCTACCGCCCGGGCGAGGTCCCCGTCCCCGGAGACCAGGACCGCCCGGTCGTATAGCCCTCCGGCCGCGGCGAGGACCAGGTCCACCGCCAAGGCCACGTCCACCCCCTTCTCCCGGTGGCCGTTCCCGGTGTTCCGGGTGTGGCCCGTGACCACGAGCCACCCCCGGGCCTCGAGGGAGCGCATGAAGCCGCCGTGCCCGGGGAAGGGCGCGGTGTAGAACCGCATCGAGGCCGGGCGGCCCCCCGCCAACCGCCACGCGAGGGAGGTCAGGTCCACGGGGAGAAGCCGCCGCTCCTTGAGGGCGCGGTAGAGGTTGGACCCGTCGACGAAGACCGCCACCCTCTTCATCAGGCCACCTCCTCCTCTTCCTCGGCCCGGACCGCCCCCACCCTCACCTCCGAAGCGTAGAGGCTGAGGAGCTCGGGGGCGCTCCTCCGGGGCGTCAGGGCTCCGGCGAGAAACACCCGGCTTCCTTTCCGCAGGTCCCCCGGGGCCTCTCCCAGGAGAACCGCGTTGACGAAGGAGGTGCCCCACCCCGTCCCCTGGGGCACCCGCACGGCCACCCGCAGGCCCACGGCCCCGCGGAGCGGCTTGGGGTCCAGGGCGAGGAGGCCCGAGACCTCCGCCCGGGCGTACCCGTCCGCGCACGGGTGGCCCAGGGGGGCCTGGAAGACCGGGGCCTCCACGGGGAAGACCTCCTCCACCACCACCTGGAGCCGGGTGGAGCCGTCCCGCTCCACCCGCTCCCGGATGAACCCAGATAGGACCACGGGGCGCCCGCGGGCCTCGCTCATCCTCTTGGCGAGGATCCCGTGGCCCACCACGGGAAGCCGCGCGTAGCGGTCCACCCCGCGGTAGGCCACGCTGCCCACGGCGTAGGGCACTCCCCGGGCAGAGGTCCGCTCCTCCGTCACGAGGAGCACCCCGAGGGCGGTGACGCGGTTCACGCTTCCACCTCCTCCCAGGCCTGGCGGAGCGCCGGGTCCTCCCTGAGGAAGTTCCTCCCCAGGGCCACGGCGTCCTCCAGGACGGAGACTTCCACGCCGTACTCCTCCGCGAACTCCTCCAGGGGGAGCGCCCCGCAGAGGGTCCGCTCCACCACCTCGCGCACGAAGCTCCCGTGCGCCGCCTCCAGGCGCTCCAGGGCCTCGTCCACGAGGCGCCTCAAGGAGGCCCTCTCCACCGCCTCGGAGGGCTCCTCGCCCCCCTCCACCGTGTCCCGGAGGTAGAGGTCCTCCGACTCCCCCACCCGCTCGTCCAGGTGCAGGGCGCTCCTCACCAGGGGAGCCACCTCCTGCACCCACTCCACGGGCTGGCGGGTCTTCTTGGCCACCTCCTCCGGGGTGGCCCCGGGGTTTTTGGCGAGGACCTTCCGCACCGCCTGGAGGGCCTTCAGGCTCTCCTTAGAGAGGCCGAAGGCCTGGCGGCGAAGCTCCGCGTAGTAGGGAGCTTCCAGGCGGGCGAGCCTCGCCGCGTACGCCCCGGGGTGGTGGTGGAGGCTCCGCTGGCCCTCGGCGGCCCTCACCGCCCACTCCCACGCCAAGGGGACCATCTCGTCCCACAGGGCGGGGAACTCCAGGAGGACCTCCAGAGCCGCGGGGAGGGCCTGGGCGGCCACCCACCAGAGGTGGCGCTTGTCCCCGGAGAGGACCTTCCGGTGCCTCTCCCGCACCTCCTTTTGGGGCGCGAGGGAGAGGCGGCTCAGGACCTGGGCCACTGCCCGGTGAGGTCCCTCCGCCCGCCGGTCCCGCCGCCCCAGGGTCCGGCGGTGAACCCTCTTCAGGAGGAGGTAGAGCCCCCTCCGGTCGGCCTCCCCGGTGTAGGCGTCCGCCCCCACCGCCTCCTGGGCGGCGAGGGAGAGGTCTCCCACATAGAGGGTCTCCGGGATGGCCTCCCGGGGGTTCTCCAGGTAGGGCCGGACGGCCGCCCGGACCTCGTCCGGGTCGGTCCAGTCCGCCTCCACCCCCAGGAGGTGGAGGACCTCCACCTCGTAGTCCTCCGCGAAGGCCCGGTGGGCCCAGGCACGGGGGGCCTCCCCCTGGACCGTCCCCGCCTCCTCCGCCTCCCCCTTCACCCAGGCCCACAGGGCCTTCAGGGCGTGGAGGATCCGGGGGTGCGCGCGGTCCTCCGCCCGGGTGTACCGGTAGGCGGGGGAGAGGAAGTCCCGCCGGCTCTGCGAGAGCCGCTTCACCGCCTCCTTCCGGAGGGCCTCGAGCTCCTCCGGGGAGGCCTTCACCCACACCGGCTTCCCCGCCCGGAGCCGCCCGAAGACGACCGCCTTGTCCTCAGGGGTCACCCGGGCGTCCTCCCGGGCGGTGAGGAGCCGGGCCACCTTCTCCTCCAAGGCGCGGCGGCGCTCCAGGGCCTCCAGGGCCCGGGCCACCTCCTCCAGGTACTCCAGGTCCCTGGGGTCCTCCACGGGGACCGCCTTTCCCTGGAGGACCGCCTGGGCCGCCTCCCGGGGGTCCGGGTTCGGCCCCGCCCCCTTGCGGAGGTGCTGGAGGACCTTCTGAACCCGGAGCACCCACGCCCCGAGGTCCAGGTCCTCCCGGAGCTCCTCCAGGCGAAGCCCCACCTCCAGGGGGACCTCTTCGAGGCTGAGCTTCCCCTGGAGGTAGGCGGCGAGGAGCCGGGCCGTCCGCTTCTCCGCCCGGCTCCACGCCCGGTAGTCCTCCCCCGGCTTGGGGAGCGCCCGCACCAGGGGCGCCCCCGCTTCCAGGGCGGCCTTGGCCTCCTCGAGGGCCTCGAGGACCTTCGAGGGCTCCACCTTCAGTCCAAATACCGCTCTCATCACCACCTCCTCCCCAAAAAGGGCGGGAGCCCGGCCTCGCCGGGCCCCCGCTTCAAGACCTCGGGGCTAGTCCGCGAAGGGGTCCTCGGGGAAGTCCCCCTCGTCGGAGGAAGCCTCCCCCGCCTCCTCCGCCTCCTCGGCCTTCTCCTCCTTCGCCTCCTTCTCCTTCGCGAGGCGGGCCCTGCGCTCCTCGATGGTCTCCGCGAAGGAGACCACCACCCGCCCGCTCGGAGGGATGGCGTCGAAGGCGAGGGCCACCTTGCCCTCCTGGACCACGGCGTAGCCCACCGTGGCCCACCGGGCGTCCTTCCCCTCCCCGAGAGGAGCCCTCAGGGAGTAGGTGCCCTCCTTGGGGGAAGGCACCCCCTCGGGGATCTGGAACTCCACCACCCCCGAGGTGGGGAAGAGGTCCACCCGGACGGAGGCCTTGGTCCCGTCCTTGGCGAGGTAGGCGAACCCCGCCGGGAGGTCGGGACCGCGCTTGTTGCCCCTCAGGGTGACCCCCTTGAGGGGGGCGGAGATGGCCTCCTCCTTCTTGCCGTTGGCCTGGATTTTATGAAGGACCTGGGTCGGATTGAGCATCTTTTTTTCTCCTTTCTCGCCCCGGCCCCACCTCTCCGGGGCGCGTCCCGAGGAAGCCTTTTGCTTCCTCTTCCGCCCTCAAAGCCGCGCGGGGCGCTAGCCCCGCGCTAACCGCTTACGCCGCGAACCGGCGCCGGGGGTGGAGCGCCGGGAGCCCCTCCGGCGCCGGCCTCCTCAGGCCCGCTCCACCCGCACCCCCATGACCTCCAGGAGGTGCAGGGCGGTGGCCACTTCCTGGCCGTCCGGGAGCCCCCTGACCACCAGGTGAACCCCCGGGGTCAGGTACTTCCCGGCCTCCCCGAGGGCCCGGTAGTCCCCGTACGGGACGGGGACCACCCTCCCGTCGGGGAGGAGGAGCCTGGCTTTGCGGCCCTCCACCTCGAGGACCGCCCTCGGGGGGGAGAAGTCCTCGCTCTCGGAGGGCCTCGAGGCGGGGGCCCTAGGCCCGGTCTCTCCAGAAGGCCCCTCCTTCGGGACCGCGGCCGCGGGCGGCGCGGGCGGAGGAGCTTTTTCCTTCTTGTTGGCGTAGTGGAGGAGGAAGGCGAGGAGGGAGATGACCAGGGCCTTGACCGCGAAGAAGAAGTACATGGCAGGGGCGAGGACGTCCATCATCACCCCCCGCCCCCCTCCGGGTTCTTGAACCACGGATACCCGTCGTGCTGGGCCAATTCGTACAACACGACTTCGGAGTCCACGTTGACAACGGTCCCGCCCCTGACAACCCAAAACCTGACGATGGGGTGCGGGCCGTTGGAGGGGGAGAAGGTCATGTAGACCTCGCTCCGAGCCCCGGTGAAGTAAACCGCGTACTCGGGGACAAGGATCGTCCCGTACTTTTGGACGCTTTCCTGGAGAATCTTTTGGATCAGTTCATAGTCGTCGGGGTAGAACATCGTTCCTCCTTTCTCCCCGGGGGCTTCACCCTCGAGGCCCCCGGGGCCACTCTCCCCCCTTTACCTCCCCTGGGAGGGAAGGAGGGGGGCCGCCGGCGCGGGTTTCGTCACTCGGCTTCCTCGAGGAGCCTCTTCCGCTCCTCGGCCCTCTTGCCCCTCCTCCGGGACCTGCGGTCCCGGTGGGGCCCCGCCCCGCTGCGAGTCTTCAGGCGGGTGAGGGCCCGCTGGTCGAAGACCTTCTTACCCATAAAGCACCGCCTCCACCAGGTCCATAGAGGGGCGCTCGGTCTCCAGGTGGACCGCGCCCCCCTCCACCTTGATCCGGTGGAGCTCCCCATCCCGGGTGGCGGTGAGGGTGTTCCCCTCCACCACCACCCGGTAGCCCTTGGCCTCGAGGGCCCGGCGGAGCTTCTCGATCTCCTCGAGGGTCCTCATACCTGGTTCGACCTCCTTTCTGAGGAAGCTCTTCGCTTCCTCTTCCGTTTTCAAGGCCGCGCGGGGCGCTAGCCCCGCGCTAACCGCTTACAGCCGCAAACCGGCGCCGGGGGTGGACTGCCCGGAGACGAGATCGGCGAGGGGCACCCACCTCTTGATGAGCCCCTCCCCGAGGCACACTTCATCTTTTTCACCTCCTTTCACCCTTTGGTCTGGGGCGGCCCCTCGGAGTATGCCGGAGTTTACAGTGAAGCCCCCGTTGGGGTGTTGACCGGGGGCCGCCCCGTGTTTTCTTCTCTAGGCTTCTGCCTGCTTGCCCTGGAGCCGCCGGACGGTCTGGAGGGCGACACTCCAGAGGTTGTCTCCGGGCCGGACACGGACAAGAGTTACGGTGGGCTTTCCATTGAGGGGGATCCGGCGGATTTTTACCAGGACTCCTTCTTTGTCGCTCCCTAGTGTTTCTACCTCGATGCGGATCATTTTTTCACCCCCTTCACTTCTTGGTCCGGGGCGGCCCCTCGGTGGTACACCGAGGTTCACTGTGGAGTTACCCGGTGGGTGGGTTACCAGGGGCCGCCCCGTGTTTTCTACTCTCCAAAGAAGAGGTCAACGGGGTTTACCTGGGCTTCGTTGAGATACCGGATGACCTCGAGGGCCTTTTCCAGGGCGGCCACTTCTTCGGGGTCAAGGGCAAGCTTAGTTAGGAGGGTTTGGAGGACCACCGTAGTCTTCGCGAGGTCTCCGGCCTCGAGGCCGAGGATGTCTTCGGGGGCGAGAACCTGGAAGACCGCGAGTCCGCCGCTGGTGGAGATGACCTCGTAGGTCATCTTGACCAGGTTTTCCGGTGAGGGCTTCGTCATGTTTACCTCCTTCACCTCAAGGCCGCGCGGGGCGTCAGCCCCGCGCTAACCGCTTACGGCGCCGAACCCGCGCCGGGGGCGGATTACTTCAAACGCCCCCCATCCTCGTCAGCCTCGCCTAAAGAGCCGATTGGGGAGCCTCGAGGAGAGGACCGGGGCCTTGAGGAGAGGACCGGGGCCTCGAGGACGGGGGGCGGCTGGGCCTCGAGGTCCTAAGTCGGAAAATGGCAGAAGTCTGCCAGCGCCGTCCAGGACGGCTCTTCCTCCGCCTACTCTTACCCCCCCTTCTTGTCATCCTGGCAGGACATTGCCACCCTGTTTTGACGGGAAAACCCCGCGCGTTCGCGCGGGGTCCGGTGAGGAGCCGGGGGTCAGCCCTGTCGCCGCAGCGTCACGAGCAGGGGAGAAGCCCTGCGGTTGAAGCTCACCAGCAGGTACAGAGGGGCGGCGTAGCGCTCGAAGCTTGCGGCGATGAAGGCCGCCCAGGGGCGAAGGGGTTCGGGCAGGGGCTCGCCTTCCCGGACGATCCAAGCCTGGGCCACCCTGCCCCAACCGAAGGTTCGGCCTAAGGCGCTTAGGGCGCGGTAGGCCGAGGCGTCCGCTTCGGCGGCGGCGGCCACCATGGCGTTGGCCGCCGGGAGGAAGGGGCGGACGCGGAAAGCCGCGAGCTCTTCCTCGGGGACTAAGACGCGGGCCCCGCTTGGGTAGACGCGGAAGCCGCCTTCAGGGTCGGGGGCGATTTTGGAGGGCTCCACCCCCGCGAGGAGGGCGGCGAACTCCTGGGCCGCAGGGTCAGCCAACACGCTGAACCTCCCCGGTCTTGAGGTTGATGTCCAAGTGCGGCGGATCTTCCCCTTCTAGGATCGCCTGGATCGCCCCCGCCAAGTCGGGGTAGAGGCGGATTCGGCCCAGGGCGTAGGCCTCCACTCCCAGCTTGAACACGGGCGGCTTTTCCACCACCAGCGTCCGGCGCACCAGGTCCTTCGCCACGCCGGTGATGGGGAAGTACACGGGGTTCATCACCGCTTCCCTGAGGTCGGACCCGTGGACGGTGGCGATGACCCTGACCCCCTTACCGGCGATGATCTCCACCACCTGAGAGTCCTCCTTCCAGGCCAGCTCGTCCACCACCACCACCTGAGCGGAGTGGTTGGCCACGGCCTCCAGCATCTTCTCCGGTTGCCGCCTCGGGTCGGGCACCGCCAGCCGGCTGGCTTTGCGGATGATGGGGTGGGGCTTTCTCCCCTCCCCGCCGATCTCCGAGGAGGAGTCCACCACCACGCAGCGGCGGCCGTAGATGTCGGCCACGATGCGCACCACGTCCCGAAGCAGGGTCGTCTTCCCCGTGCCCGGTGCCCCCACCACCAGAATGGACCCGCTGGCCCTCTCCAGGTAGGGGCGCAGAGGCTCCGCCACGCCCACGATGGCCCGGCCGATCCGGATGGTGGCCCCGTAGGGGATGTCCTCGCGGTCGCGCCGCACGCTGATGCGGTGCAGGGTCCCCTCGATGCCCACGCGCCCGTTGGACCGGACTTCCCCGAGCTTGGAGTACATGTAGGCCCAGTCCGTGGCGGTGAAGGTCCACGGGGTGTACCACTCCTCCCCCTTGATGCGGAAGGAGACCGGCTCGTCGATCATGACCACGATCTCCTCCAGGTCGTTTTTGAAGGCGTCCACGTAGTCGTGGAGCTTCATGGGGAGGAGGGCCTTGAGAGCCTCGAAGCCCGCCTCTTCGGCCCGCTCGAGGTCTAGGGGCGGGAGGTCGGACTTCAGCCCCATGCCTTCCGGGGTGTTCGCCACGGGCACCGGAGGAGGCACGTAGTCCGGTGTGGGGATGGTGTTAGGGGGAACGCGCTTCATCGGGCATCACCTCCCTGGTAGGCCTGCGCTGCTTGGGCGCGGGACCAGAAGCCCCGCTCGTTCTTCACCAGGCCGCGCTCCTGCAGCGTCTTCAGGGCCTCGGGGAGCCGCTGGCGGTAGCTGGGGAGGGCCTGGTAGATCTCCCGGAGGGTCATGGGGCGCTCCAGAGTCTGAAGGAGGGCGGACGCCACCTCCTCTTCCTCTTGCGGGAGGGCGGGGCGGAGGACGGGCGGCGCTTCTGCCGGCGCCTCCTTCGGCTTCGCTCCCTCCCTAAGGAGTTCCCCCACAACCTTTCCCATCACGTAGGTGCCTACGGGCACGAAGAGGCTCATGGCGAAGACCTCCATGGGCTCGAGGCCCTCCCCCGCCCGCTGCATGGAGCGGAAGTTCCCTAGCCAGACCAGTCCCAGGGCCACCAGGGCCCCCCCGGTGGCCCAGCGAGACCCCCTGAGGATGGAGTTGGAGAGGAGGCTGAGCAGGAAGGCGTTCATCTCCAGCGTCACCGCCAGGGCGAAGGCGAGGAAGCGGGGGAGGGTCCCCAGGGTCAAGCTGTACCACTCCGCCAAGTGCCCCGCGGAGACGGCGAGAGTGGCGGCGTAGCCTACGAGGATCAAGGCGAGGGTGAAGGTCCTGGAAGACATCTTCTCCTCCTCAGTTGAGGAGACTGTCCTTGGGCACGAAGATCGCCGCGGTGAGGGGGTTCACGTCCTGCACCACCCAGCTCACGTAGGTCGGCGCGTCTTTTCCCGTCCGGGCGATCTCTTGGACCAAGGCCTCCGCCTCCCTCGGGGGGAGGGGCTGGGGCAGCCCCGTTTCGTCGACCACCATGCGGATCACCCCCTCCCGCACCACCAAGCGGTAGCGCCGCCCCCGGAACTCCACGAGCAGGGAGCCGTCGGCGTTCAGGGCCTTGAGGGCGGTGAGGAAGTCCACGAGGCACCTCAGGGGCAGTAGGGGAACATGCGCTCGGCGTTCTCGTCGAAGGCCTCGAGGTTGAGCTGGCGCTTCAGGCTCCCGTAGGCGCTGACGTCGGCGATCACCCCCTCCACGCGCTCGGGCGTGCCCGTGGCCAGAACGGTGGCCGTGCGGGTGCGGAGGAGGAAGAGGAGGCCGGTTCCCGGGTTGGGGAGCTTGAAGAGGCGGGCCCCCTTAGGGCGGCTCCTCGGGCAGACTGGGGTGAACCCCACCGCCCGCCCCTCCGCGAGGTAGGGGAGGACCTGCGCCCAGAGGGCCTCGTCCCCGGGCACTCCCAGGAAGAGGACGCCCTCCACCGTCTCCCCGCGGAAGGCCGCGAGCACTTGGGCCGCGGTGCCCGCCACCCGCTGCACGGGCGCCGGAGCACTCTGAGCCTGCGCCATTGCCGTCAGCAAGCTAAGAACCACCAGAACCGTTCCAAGCCTCATTGAAAACCCTCCAAAAGATGCCCACTTGGCTCGCCAAGTCCGTCCAGCCTCCTCCAGGAAGGTAGGCGTAGTTGGGACCGAGAACGACGGGCGCGAGGTAAGGCGGGCGCCGCTGCACCCGCGCCTCCGTGGGAACGCGGCGCCTCAGGGCCTCGAGGTCGGGGGGCAGGGAGGCTTTCCCCACCACAGGGTAGGGCACCAGGACGAGGAGGCGGGTGGCCGCGCGGGCCACCGCCGGAGGCAGCCGAAAGTCCCCAGGAAGGGGGAGGACCACCGCTACGGCCCCGGGAAGTGGAGCGATTCTCTCGGGGGGGACGAAGGGGTTCGTCTGGGCCTCGCCTCGGCCTGCCACGAAGAGCAGAAGGAGGAGGAGGCCGGTCCTTCTCATTGCGAGCCCACCCCCTGTCTCGCCCTTTCCAGGTTCCGCTGGGCTTCTTCCTCGCGTTTGGCCGCCGCGGCCAAGTATGAGGCCCCGTTGCGCACCACGGTCAGGATCTGCCGCGCGAACCCCCCGGAGAGCTCAAACCAGCCCACCGCGAGGTAGAAGTAGACCCTGTCCTCTATGGCGATGAAGGGGATCCGGGTGGCGGCCCTGGTGATCTCGACTTCGGGCACGGCGAAGGTGTAGGTCGTGAAGGCTCCTTTCCGGGGCGAGACCTTTTTCGCCCAAGACTTGACGTACTCCACGTCCTCGGCCAGAGAGGCCCAGTACACCGTGAAGGACCCCCTCGAGGCCCGGGCCGCCATGTCGGAGAAGAAGGCGGAGGGGAGGGTCCGGGCGTCGCCCACGGCGAAGACGTCAGGGCTTTCCGCGAGCTTGGCGCGCACGTTGCTGTAGGGAACCCCAAGGATGATGTCCTTAGGCAGGGGGCAGTTCAGGGGGTTGGCCATGAGGGCGCAGAGGGCCGGGCGGACCACGCTGTAGACCGAGACCAGGTCCACCTGGCCCTGGGCAGGAGCTCCCGGCGCCAAGGCCGCGAGGGCGAGGACCAAGGGCGCCTTCCGCATCACGCCCTCCTCAGACCATTTCCTTGCCCGCGGCGCTCCCGAGGAGACCCGTCCCGACGGCGGCGGCCGCCTCGAGGGCGGGCTCGCCCTCGGCGTGGCGCGCCACGATGGGCCCCACGCCCCCGAGGAGGAGCCCCCCGACGGCGAAGAGGCTCGAGAAGATGCCGGTCAGCCAGCGGAGCGCGTCTCCCAGGGCGCCCTCCAGGGAGTAGCTCAGCGCCATGCCCATGAGGAGGACGGCCAGACCGAAGTATGCAAGCGCGATCCTCTTATAGGTCCTCATGTACCCATGATAGCGCTTGCCTCTCTCATCTTGCCGCGTCCCGCGCGGGCCTCGGGGCTCCGATGGCCACCAGGATGGCGGCGTAGTTCCTCACGGGCTCCACCACGACCCGTCCCCACTTCCCGGAGGCGTGGAGCATGTATCCGCTGCCGATGTAGATGGCCACGTGGTCGATCTCCCGCCCCGACTCGGAGAAGAAGAGCAGGTACCCGGGCCGGTACTCCCGCACGGGGACCGTGGCCCGGTACTGCTCCCGCGAGGTCCTGGGAAGGGGGATGCCCGCCCGGGCCATCACCCACCGGACGAAGGCGGAGCAGTCCATCCCCGTCCTCGGGTCCTCCCCGCCGTAGCGGTAGGGGATGCCCTGGGTGGCTTCCGCCACCTTCCACAGCCACTCCTCCCAGGGGTCCCGTTGCGCAAGCGCGGGCGTTGTGACCAAGAGGGTCAGCAACAAGAGAAGCGCGCGCGCCTCCATCTTCTCCTCCTTGCAAGCCGGCGGCTCTAGTCGTCGGCGGCTGGCTCCTCCCAAGGGATCCTCGACCGGGTGGGGGAGGTCTGTCGCACCCAGGAGAAGACGCCTGAGACCTCGCGCTCCGGGAGCCCCGCCTCGAGGGCGGCCGAGCCCAGAGACTCCTCCACCTCCCAGGCCTCGAGGAGCCCCATCCGCACCCAGGCCCACAGGGCCACGGCGTGGCGCACGAGCTCCGTGTGCCTCGAGCCCTCGGGCGTTCTGCGCATGGCCTCGCTTCTCCCTCTGAGCTCGGCCAAGGCGTACGCCCGCCCCCTTCCGGCCCCGCGGGGCGCGGAGGCCGCCCCGGCCCGCCGGGGGGCGGTTCGCGGGGGCGGCTCCTCCCTGACGAGGAGGAGTCCCAGAAGCTCCCGCGAGGGGATCGGCAAGGCGGAGAGGTCCTTCAAGGGGCTTTCCCAGACGTACCGCCCGCCGGAGGGGTGGACGGAAGGCGGGGCCACCAGGTAGCTCCTTCCCAGCCCCCGCACGTCGACCTCCACCCCGGGGACGGCCCGGGCCCGGGCGGGGATCGCCCGGGCGTACTCCGGCGGGACGCGCGTCCACAGGTGAAAGCCCCCGCTCCCCGTGCGCGCCCGCGGAGCGGAGGCGAGGCTCGGGGAGATGAGGAAGAGGCCCTGCAGGGCCGTGGGATCGTCCCCGTCCAGGACGAGGACGCCCTCTGGGGGCAGGACGCCCACGTTGGCCTCCGGCGCGAGGCGCCAGGCGGCCCGGACCTTGTTCGGGTCCAGGGTGGCGTCCTTTAGCCCCCTGAGGAAGCCGAGCTCGGGCAGGACCAAGGGCTCTTTCCTCCCCGGGCGGACCGGGAAGACGGGGAGGCCCATCTCCACGTAGGCGAGGGCGGCCTCGAGAAGGGGGTTCACGGCTCTTCGCCCTCCACGCTGGGAAGAGTGAGGGAGAGGTAGGTCCGGCGGGGGCGGTCCTTAGGCAGGGGCTTCTCCTCGAGGTCCAGGGTGGTGAGGACCGCCACCTGTCTCTTGGCCCGGGTGAGGGCCGTGTAGACCACCCGCCGGGTGGCGAGGGGGCACTCGGGGAGCACCAGGATCACCGCGGGCCACTCGGAGCCCTGAGAGCGGTGCACGGTGATGGCGTAGCCCAGACTCGCTTGGGCCGCGGCTCCCTTGGGGATCTCCTTCAGGTCCTCCCCGGTGTCCAAGAGGAAGTGGGTGTCGCCTATGGCCTTCACGACCCCCACGGTCCCGTTCATGACTCCCAGCACGGGCCGGTTCTCGTCGAAGATCACCTTGTCGCCCACGTAGGCGAGGACGCCTCCGGAGAGCTCCAGCGGCCGGGAGCGCTCCTTGGGGACCACGCGCCGCACCACCTCGTTGAGGGCCTTCGTTCCGAGGGGGCCGGCGTGGATGGGGGTCAGGACCTGGACCTCCCAGGGGGAGAGGCCTTCCTGGAGGTAGTAGCGCACCAGTGAGGAGACGAGCGCGTGCACCTCCTCGGGGGCAGAGATCCTCCGGTAGAGGAGGTCGGCGGGGCGCTTGGCGAGGATCTCCCGCCACGGGCGCCCCTCGAGGGCGGCCTGGGCGGCCGCCAAGATGCCCCAACTCTCGCGGCTCTGGCGCCGCGTGGTCTTCAGGCGCACCGTGGGGACGCGGCCTACAAGGTCGGCGAAAGGCTGGCCCAGGCCGACCGGGGGCAGCTGGTCCACGTCCCCCACGAGGAGGAGCGAGGAGTTTGGGGGCAGGGCCTGGAGGACCTTCTCGAAGTCGGGCAGGGTGAGCATCGAAGCCTCGTCCAGCACCACGAGCCCGGCCGAGAGGGGGGTGAAGTCGGAGAAGGGCTCGTGCGGCCGGTAGCCCAGGGTGCGGTGGATCGTTTGCGCGGGGATTCCGGCGAGCTCCTGCATCCTCTGGGCGGCCTTTCCAGTCGGAGCCATCATCTGCACCCGCAGGCCCGCCTGCATGGCCGCCTTCACCGTGCGGGAGACGGTGTAGGTCTTCCCCGTGCCCGGCCCGCCGGTGAGAACGCCGATTCGGCGCCTGAGCACCTCCACCACCTTAGCCTGCTCGGGAGCCAGGCCCTGGGGCGGAGGGATCGGGGGGAGGCCCGAGGGCTCCACGGCGTTCTCCCAGACGAACCGCTCCATCTCCACCACCCGGGCGAATCCGGCGTGCCCCTTCACCACCACGAGCTGGTCCGAGGCCTCCTCGAGGGCCCGGGCGACCTGGTCCTTGGGCAAGGGGAGCTCGTCCAAGGGGACCATGGTGTCGCCCGTCCCGTAGACGCGGTCCTTGATCTCCTGAAGAAGGGCCCCCACCGGGCTGAGCCTTTTGCTTCGCGCGGCGAGGGCGAGGTAGTCCACCCCGGGCACTTGGCAGAGGAGGAAGGGGTCCCTGCGGGCGAGCCTCACCGCGGGCTCCCCCATCTCCTCGAGGGCGGCGGCGGCTTCCAGAGGGGTGAGGCCCAGGGCGAGGAGCTCCTCCATGGCCTGGAAGTACCACTGCCGGGCCCGGAGCTCCTCGAGGGACTTCCGCATCTGGTAGTGCTCGGTGGGGCCGAACAGCGGGTCGAGCGGCCGCTTGAGGAGGAGGTACTCGAAGGCCGCCGGGTCCTTGGCCAGGTTCAGGGCGCGGCGGTACCCGAGGGAGGGCGCGGCGCTGTAGACGGCCTGACCGAGCTCCCGCTCCGTGGGGGAAGCGCCTCCGGGATAGACCCTGAAGGCCCGCTCGTGCACGGGGTGGAGGAACCGCTTCCCCTTGCGGAAGACCCCCTCCACGTGGTCCCCTTTGGCGATCCGCCACGTGGGGACCCAGAGGCGGACCTCCCCCTCCTCTTTGGACCGCGCCAGGACGACGGTCCCCTCGCGGTAGCGCTCCACGAGGTCGTCCACCGTGGCGCTGACGAAGACCTCGGAGGCCACGGGAGCATTTTACCTGCCCGGCGGCGGCGAACGCCGGCGCTGGTATCATGTAGGCGGCTATGAACGGAAAGCGGCTTCTGGTTCCGGCTCTGGCGGCTCTTCTGCTCTCCTACTCTCCCGGCGTAGCCCAGCAGTACGGGGCGTACAGCGTGGTCACCTACGACATCAAGGCGCTCGCCTACCGCCCAGGGGTCATCTACGTGAGCCCCAAGTACATGACCGTCGTGGAGTTCTCTGAGCTCATCGACGAGCTGGGCACCAGCACCCCCTCGCTGATCCAGGTCCGGGTCAGCGACTCGGAGAACATGCTCTTCCTCCGGGCGCTCAAGAACGCGGGGTCCGGCGACCTGGTGGTGCGGGTGGGCGGGTACGTGGCCCTCTTCCGGGTGGTGGTCGACCCCAGGATGGAGCAGCCTCGCCGGTACGTGGTCACCTTTCCCAGCGTTCCCGCCCCTTCTCCGCGGCAGTCCGTAAACCCTAATCCCGCCCCTCGGCAGGAGCCCCCCGCGGCGGAGAGCCCCGCGAAGCCGAGGGGCGCGGCGGAAGAGGGGGCGGCCCGCGACGCGGCTCAAGCCCTTCCCTCCTGGCTCACGGCCCGGTTCACCCACGCCCGGAACGGCGACACCGCCGTCGTCTACTACGAGATCCGCAACCAGGGCCAGGAGAGCCTGAAGCTTTTGGTCACCAACCTCAACGTCCACAAGGGGGGCGTGGCGCTCCCCTTCCGCGTGGTGCGCACCACTTTCGGGCAGAACGTGGACGTGCTCGCCCCGGGCGAGTCGGCTACCGGGGCGATCCTCGTTCCCAACGCTCCCGACGGCGTGGAGGTCGAATGGCGGATCGAGGACCCCAAGGGGAACACCTACGTCCTCCGGACGCGGGAAGGCTGACTCTCTTTCTCGCCTGGCTCGCCGCCTGGCGGGCCGTTCCCGAGTCCTCGCCGGTCCTCTTGGGCTGCGAGCGGGTCCTCGAGCGGGCCTGGCGGGCGGGATACCTCACCAAGGTGGACACCGTCGCCGGGCCGGCTTACGGGCTGAGCCTCGAGGGGGAGAGGCTCGTCGGACGCCTCGCGGCGGTGCGGCGCATGAGCCTCGACGGCCTGAACCAGCGGGTCCTCCTCCACTTGGCCGCGGCTCAGCACGGAATGCCCGTGGTGGGCTTCTCCAGGAACGGGATCGCCGTGGAGGCCAAGGACCGGGTCCTCGTCCTCGGGTGGGGGAGCGGCGACCTGAAAGCGGGGCCGGTGGGCTCCGGGGCGGACTTCGAGGTGTCCCTGCCCAAGCAGGTGGACTTCGGGGAGCTCTCCCTGCCAGACGCGGCCTGGGTCGCCGTGGCCGGAGCGGTCCTTCCCCCGCCCACGGTGCCCATGCGGGGGCGGTACTGGACCAGGACCTTGCTGGAAGCGGCCTTGGCCCTTCGGGCGGGAAAGACCCCCGCCGAGCTCGGGCTCTCGGACAGACTGCTCCGGGCGACCCGCTGGTTCGTGAGGTCGAGGGCGGTTTGGGAGCGTCTCGACTCCCTTCTGGCGAGGAGGTGACGTGGGGCTCCTTGACTTTTTGCGGAAGCGGCGGAAGGCGGAGGCCCGACCGAGGCTCGGCGCCTTCATGACCTCCAGAGAGATGGAGGAGTGGTGGGCCCTCCTCAAGCGCGCCCCCGGGGCCGCCTTAGTGGCTCCGAAGGTCCCTCTGGTGCTCCTCCTCGAGGAGGCCGGGGAGCTCGGCGAGGACCTCCTCTCCGAGGTGGTCCCCTACGTGGTGGTGAGCGCCCAAGGTGCGGCGACGCGCGCCTACGTGCGCCGAGGCCAGGAGCACCTCTGGACCGCGCTTCGGGCCGCGGGTCTCGAGGTGAGCTTCGTAGAGGAGGCCCTGGAGAACAAGGACGTGGCTGAAGCGCCGCTGTCCGAAGCGGAGGGGAAGGCCGCGCCTCCTTCCTCTGCGGTCTCTCCCCCGCCCGCGGCCTCCTCGCCCTTCCGAGAAGGCGAGGCCGGAGAGGAAGAAGCGGAGCGGGAGCCCCCCCCGCAGGACCGGGAGGAGGAGAAGGAGGAGGGCGCGGACCTGTACGCCGACTTGGCCCGCGCCTGGTGGAGCGGGACGCTGGACCCCAAGACCCTCTTTCCCGAGCCCCCACTTCCCCCCGTTGGCGAGGAGGAGAAGGGGGAAGGGTCCCGGGCAGCCCCGGCGGAGTCCGCCCAAGCCCGCTCCCCGCGCCAGGCCCCAGCGGAGCAAAGGGAGCCCGCCTGCCCCCTGTGCGGGGCGTCCATGGTCCTGAGGACCGCCAAAAAGGGGAAGCGGGCCGGGCAGCAGTTCTGGTCCTGCTCCCGCTGGCCCGAGTGCCGCGGCACGCGGCCGTACCGCCCTCCTAAGGGGGCCTCCCAAGAGAAGAAGAGCGGAGAGTGAGGGCCGCTTTGGCCGTGCTAAACTCGGAGGCGACGGGAGGTGGTCAGTTTGCGCGCGGGAGCCCTGTCGCTTGCGTTTGTCCTCTTCTTTGGCCTCGCCGCGGCCTCGGACCCTTACGAGCCGGGGCCTGTCGCGGGGCTTCCTTGGTTCAAGCCGGAGGAGGTCCTCAAGGGCAAGTTGCCCTACGCGACCCTTTACCGCCTCGACCTCGTCCGAGAGGCTTTAAGGAACCCTGGCAAGAACATTCCTCACGAGTGGCACGTCCCACTGTCCACGCTGGAGGGCAGCCGGGCCGTGGCCCGAGACCTCGTGCGCGCTTGGCAGCGCCTCGAGGAGAGGACCTACTGGCACGTGATGAGCCGGATCCACTACACCTTCGGGACCACGGAGCTCGCCTGCAAGACGAGGGAGCTCCTCTGGTCCTGGACCCGCACGAGCTACGAGCTCAACCCGGCGCGCCCGGAGGTGGAGGTCGGGGTGGGGCCCGACCAGCTCCCCGCGGGCTTCGCTCCGCCGCTTCCCCTCAGGGAGGCGGCGGGAAGCGGCGCCCTCCGGCTCGACTGGTACAGCTACTTCCACGGAGGCTCGGCCCGCGTGCCTCCCTCCGACTACTGCGACGACCTCGGGAACGGCGACTTCCCCATCTTCCCCGTGATCAACGGGTCCTGCGTCAAGGCTTTGGGAGTCAAGATCTGCACCCCCGGCTACCCCGGGCCCCTCTTTATCGACATGGGCGAGCTCGAGGGGCGGGCCCGCCGGGGGATAGAGCACGCGGCCAAGGCTTACATCCCCGACTACGAGAAGGACGTCCTCGCGGCCGTGGCTCCGAGGGGGAACCCCTTGGACTTCGTGAAGGCTCTGAGCTCGGGTAAGGTCCAAGACCCGGAGGTCTTTGTCCCCACCGACTGGTCTGGGGCCCTCCTCGGCTCCGGGGCGCTCCTCACCCCGGTGGTCCGCTTGGTGGAGCTCCCCCAGGTGAAGGACGACCTCGAGGCCGTCTGGGACGCTCTCCAGAAGGCGAAGTACGCCGACGGCAAGCTCCAGTCCCTCAAGGAGCTCTACTACCTCCCCGCCTTGAAGGGCCTCCTCGACCGGGTGGGGCTCGGAGGCGCGCTCTCCCTTCCCTCCTTCGCCGAAGACGCCCGCTCGAGGGCCGTCAGCTTGCTCACCGGGCCGTCGTACAGGAGCGAGCTTGCGAGGGGAGTCTGGCCCCTGGAGGAGCTGAAGCGCTGGTTTCCCCCCTCGCGCCCCGAGGTCTACGAGGCCCTGGGGTACACCACTTACTTCCAGGTCTTTGGCCGCTTGGACTTCACCGTCCTCCCCGACCCCGGGGCCAAGTGGAACCCCGGCGAGTACGCCGGGTACAGCTTCGTGCGCAGCCTCCACATCTGGCACGTCCCGGTCATCGTCGACTGGGACCTGTGCTCCCTTGCCTTGTGCCCCGTTTCTTACCCCGACGTCCCCAACATACGGCCCATCTTCATCGCCCCGTACGAGATCTTTTACGTGGGACCCCGCTACTACTACGACTGGGTCTCCGTGCCGGAGAGCTACCCCATTCCCAGGGTGAAGGGGATACCCCTCGGGACTCCCGTGCCTAGGTGAGCTCCAAAGAAGAGCGAGGGGGCCTTTCGCCCCCTCGCCTTTCTCCTCGTTACTCCTCCCTGACCAGGGGCGGGTAGCGCTTGGGCTTTCCCGGATAGTAGTAGGCCTTCAGGGAGAGCCAGAGCCTCTTGTCGGCGAAGTAGCCCGGCGGGAACTTGGTGGCGACGAAGCGCTGGAGCCTGTAGAGGGCGTAGCCCGTGAGCAGGGCGGCGAAGACGGCCCCCAGGGCGCCGAGGCGGACGGAGGCCACGCTGCCCACGAGGAGGGAGAAGGCGGCGATCATGAGGATGGAGGTGGGGTCGAAGATCGCCTTCGGCTCCAGATCCGGGGCCTCGAGGAAGCGCGTCTCCGCCGCTTGTGCCTCGTCCCGCTCCTCGGCCGTCATGGCCTTTTTCCGCCTCCCTCAGGCCTTAGAACTCAGGCCTTCTGAGCTCACCACCTTCCCGAGAGGCAAGTGCTCAGGCCTTCCGAGCTCACCTGGCTGGAGAAGTAGGCCTTCCCGATCGCGAGGACGACGGCGGCGATGAGGGAGAGGAACATCCAGCGGAGGGCCCCCCGCCCGCCGAAGGCCAAGGCCACGATGCCGATCCCGAAGGCGACGGCGATCAAGAGCCAGGAGAGCGGGCCGAGGAAGAACTTCGCGGCGGCGCAGAGGTACTCGGAGGCGCTTGCCGTCGCCGTTGCGATAATGTTCTGGGCGAACGCCTGCCCCAGAAGGACCCCCGCCGCCGCCCCGAGGACGGCCGCCCTCCTCCCGGGCGCGGTCTCCAGATCCCGCCGCATCGCGTCCCTCTGGGTGTAAGCCCACGCCAAGGCCCTGGTGCCGAGCTGCCACAGCGCGTTTCGCATTCCGACCTCCCGAAGAAAGTCTACCCCGATTTTAGGCGCCTTTCCCCTCCTTCGCAAGCCCCCTGGAAGCGGAGCTCTCCGCCTTCTCCCCGCTTCTTTCCAGCGCCTCTGAGAGCCACTCGATGTGCCAGGCCCGCACCGCGGCGGGGAGGCTCCCGAGCTCCTTCGCCATCTCCCGCCTGCGCACCTGCTCCGCGGGGGAGGTGCCGAAGGCCCCGAACTCGTAGCCGGAGGGAACGTAGCGGAGGAAGTCCCCCTCGAACCGCCCCGCCACCTTGAGGAGGAAGAGGAGCTCCCCCTTTCCCGAGAGCGTCCCGTACTCCTCCACCACGTCCTGGGGCAGGTCCAGGATGCGCCGCACCACGGGCCCCTGGTTGTTGGCGGGGAGGAGGAAGAAGTAGGTGCTGGTCTCTATGATCCCCTTGGCGTTGCCCGTGACGAAGTCGTCGAGCTTCTGCGTGCAGGAGAGGACCCCTGCGTTGTAGCGGCGGAGCCTGCGGTAGAAGTCCTCGATAAAGCGGGCGGCGTAGGGCGAGGCGAGCAGGCTCCACACCTCGTCGAACACGAGGAGCTTCTTCTCCGCCGGGTCCTTGGCGATCCTGCGCCAGAGGAGGTCCATCAGCAGCAGGAGGCCGACTCGCTCCAGCTCGGGGGACTGGCTTATCCCGGTGGTCTCGAAGTAGATGACGTTGGACTCAAGGTCCAGGGTGGTCTCGCCGTCCAAAAGCCTCCCGTAGGGGGTCTGGCCCGTCCAGAGGGCGAGGGACTGGGCCATGGTCCGGGCGAGCTGCCGGTCCTCCTCCGTCATCGCCTGGCCGAAGGTCTCCTGGGTGGTGACGAGCACCCTGCGGAAGTCGGAGAGGGTGGGGGTCCTGAGGACCCGTTTGACCTCTCCGTCCGGGCCGCGGACCTCCTGGAGGTGGCTCTGGTAGAGGCGTTCGATGGCGGCGAGGAGGATGACCGTCTCCTTGGCCTCCGTCTCCGGGTCCGCAGGAGGGAGCATCTGCTTGAAGAGGGAGAGGAGGAAGAACTTCTTTTCCTCGCTCGGCTCCGTCTCCCCGGGGGGCAGGTCGAAGGGGTTGATGGTGAACTCCCCGCCGGGGGCGAAGAAGATGATCTGCCCGCCCATGAGCTCCGCCAAGGGGACGTAGCCCCCTCCCTTGTCGATGATGGCCACGAAGCTGCCCTCCAAGAGGAAGGAGGTGATGTACGACTGGGTGAAGAAGGTCTTCCCGGTGCCGCTCCCGCCGACCACCACCCCGTTCCAGGCCGCGGCCCTGGGGTCGAAGGGGTTGAGGCCCACGAGGCTCCCCTCGCGGGAGACGTACCAGGCGATGGGCCGCGGGCTGCCCCGCCAAGGCGTCCTCGTGGGCACCATGTGGGCCGCGTTGAGGTCGAGGTAGGACCACCTCCGGGGGAAGCTGCGCCCCGAAAAGGGGGCGGCCGAGAGCCAGTACTCGAAGGCCGCAGGCGGGCCTTTGACCGCGCGGGCGTTCGGCAAGGTCTGGAGTTGCCCGTAGACCCTCGAGGCCCGGGCGTTCAGGTCTTGCAGGGAGGCCGCCCTGAGGAGGACCATGGCCCCCACCTCGAGGACGTGCTCCCCCGTCCGCGCCCGCCGCTCCAGGCCGCGGGCCAAGGTCTTGGCTCGGACCACCATCTCCGGGTCCGCCCGGTTGCCCATGTCGGCGGCCATGTTCTCCAGACGGACCCGGATGGTGTTCAGCTTGGCGGCGACCTCGAACTGGTTGACCTTGGCGAACTCCAGGGCGAGGACGAACTCTCCCTCGAGGTCCATCAGGCGGTCCAGGAGCCCGGGGAAGGTGGTGGAAGGACCTTTGACCAGGAGGACGGGGGTGATCCAGGCGCTTCCCACCCGGATCTTGTCCTCGAAGCGGTTGTCCACCCTGCTCCGAAGGACGCGCTCCTGGACCGTCTCTCCGTCCCCGGGACGGAGCCCTTTGAGGGAAGGGTTGTAGTAGGCGTAGAGGACGTCCTCGATCTCCTCGGTGGACATGCGGGCGGCCTGGACCTCCGCGGCCGTCATCGCCTGCTCCACCGCCTCCACGACGCTCGCCACCTCTTGCTTCAGGGCGGAGAACTCTTCCCGGGTGTAGCTCTCCTTCGCCCCCTTGCGGAGGTACGGCGTCCAGGTCACGGTCATGTAGGTGCGCCAGCTCCTGAGCGCTCCCCTCGCGGCCAGCAGCCTGAGGGTGTCGATCCGGGCGGCGTTGGCGTCCTTGACGGCCCCTTCGGCCCGCTCCAAGAGCTCGAGGTAGTCCCGCGGGAGGACCAGGTCGCCCTCCACCGCCTCGATGTAGAGCCGCAGGACGGCCTCCTCGGGGAGGGCCTGGCGGAGCATCAGGGCGAACCTCTCGAGGCTCGCGGCGTGGCGCTCCCTCGGCCTCAGGCGGGAGGGGGGGAAGTAGAGGTGGAAGGCCACCCCCACGCGCCCGTCCTCGAAGAAGACGATGCCGTCCCGGACGGCCCGGATGGGCACGAGCTCGGCCAGGAAGCCATCGCCCAACACCCTCTTACCTCCCTTCCCAGGGCGTGGCGTTCAGGTCGAAGGTCCAGGTGGGGGCTTCTGGTTCCGTCCAGCTCGCCCGGTAGACCCGGCTCGAGGTCAGGTAGAGGACCTCGTAGGCGGGCCCCTTGGGCAGCTCGACCGTCAGCTCGTCCGCCGCGGTCTCGGCGGCCACGGGGACGAATCCTGTCGAGCAGTAGGGCTCGTTCAGGACGGGGGCGAAGGCGGGCTTGGCTAGGCACACCACGACCCGGTCTTCGGGGTCCAGGGGGGCGTTCAAAAAGACCAGCTTGGGGGAGACCTTCAAGCGGACCTCCGCGTCCAGCTTGACCTTGACCGGGTAGTCGAGGGCCCCGCCCAGCTGGACTTCCTTCTCGAAGTAGGCGTAACCGTCGTAGAGCCCCTCGAGCAGGACCTTGCTCCCGCCCTGGACCACGGGCGCCCTCAGGCGCGCCAGCCCTTCGCTCACCGGAACCTCGCCTTTCGCCAGAAGGGCCCCTTCTTGAGCGCTTCTCGCCTCGTAGCGCACCGCCTCGAGGGGGTCCGGAGCCTCCACGGCCACCTCGACGGAGCCAAACACCCCCTGGAGGCCGCAGGCCCCCAGGAGCGCCGACACGCCCACCAGAAAGAGAAAAGCCGGCCGCTTCACGAACCTTCACCTCCCTGCTGTGCCCTCACCTTCCTGCTGTGCCCTCTTGGCCAAGGTCTCCCGCCAGTAAGTGTACACGGCGAGGACCTTGCGCACGTAGGCCCATCCTTGGGCGTCCACCCCGCTCTCGCGCACCCGGGTGGGGCCTCTGTTGTAGGCGGCTAGGGCCAAGATCCAGTCCCCAAACTCCAGGTAAAGCTGCCGGAGGTACTTCGCCGCCGCGTAGAGGTTGTGGTCGGGGTCTTTGAGCTTGGCCGGGTCCACCCCCAAGGCGGCCGCGGTGGCGGGCTTCACCTGCCCCAGGCCCACCTCGCCCGCCCTTCCCAAGGCCTCGGGGCAGTAGCGGCTCTCCACCCAGACCACGGCTCCCAGGAGGAGCGGGTCGAGGCCGAAGGCCCGGGCCCAGTACTCGACCCGGGCGTGGAGGGAGGAGTCCGGGTACCCGCAGGCCGCGGCCTTCGCGGCCAAAAGCGTCAGGAAGACGACCAGGGGGCGCATACTTCAGGGAGTCCCTCCCGTCTGCCCTTGGATGAGGCTCGCCGCTCCTGTGAGCACCCAGACCTCGGACCCCGCGTTCGTCACCACCGCGCGGACCAGGGCGGTGGCGTCCTGAGGGGGAGCTACCGTCTGGCCGATCCGCCCCAAGGCGTAGGCCCAGAAGGGGGCCGCCTGGAACTCCGTGGCCACTCCGCCTCCGGGAATGAGGGAGACCGTGGTCTGGTTGTTCAGGGCCCGGACCCAGTCGGCGAGCCCCCCCACGGCGGCGCGCACCAGGTCGGCGGCCAAAGCGGGGGCGATGTCCACGACTTCGCCCCGGACCCCGAACTGACGGTCCTTCGCGTCGAAGGCCACCGCGTCCGCCGCCACGGGAGCGCCGTCCAGAACTCCCTGGGTGAAGACGACCGTGGCCCGGCCGTTGGCGGAGAGGGTGGCGAGGCCGAGGAGGAGCAGGCGGCCGCAGGAGGGCTTGCCGCACCAGTCCCCGACGGCCTCGAGGAGCACCGGGCTCGCGAGCCCGGGAGAGGCGAGGACCCCGGTGACGAGCTTCCCCTTGAAAAAGAGGCCCGGGGGTATGGGGCCGCCCTCTGCCGCTTCGAGTCCTTGCTTCCCCGCGGGGCCGGAGGGGGCGAAGAGGGGGAGGGGGAAGGCGCTCTCCGGGGCCGCGGGAGCCTGGACTTCTCCGCCTTCCGCGCCGCCGCCCTGGGCGGGGGCCTGCGGCGAGGACGGGGACCGCTTCCAGAGGACCGTGAAGTCTTCGACCTGGCCCGGCCTCGCGTAGTGGTCGGACTGGGCGAGGCCGGAGAGCGAGGCCGCGAGGACGAGAAGGGCCGACAGCAGCCTCATCCCGCCACCTCCTCGAGGGAGAAGCGCACCACCCGCACCGGCTTCGGCCAGCCGAAGGCCCGCACGTCCCGCTCCCGGGCGGGGCTCGTCACTCCCCAGAGCTGGCCGTCGTAGCGGAGCCTGTAGGTCTGCACCTTGCGCCGCATCTTCGGCCTGGAGTAGCCCACGTCCACCTCCACGGCGTACACCCCGTCTTCCAAGACCGCCTCCGCGTCGGGCACGACCTCCCCGACGCTTTCGGGGTAGCGCCACCTCTCCTTCGGAATCCCGAGGACCCACCGGAGGTGGGCGGTCATCCCCAGGTGGAGGAGGTAGGAAGCCTGCCTGCCCGCGTATTCGGGGAGGACGTAGGCCTCCACCCTCCCCACCAAGGGGACGGGGAGGAGGAGCTTCACGCGGCCTTGGGTCTCCGCTCCGTACCTCTTGACCGTCCCTGCGAGAACCACGGGGTCCTCTCTCACGACCCCCCTCCCGTGGCCTCGTCCATGATCCGGACGAGGCGGTGGATGAGCACGAGGGTCTCCGTCAGGATGAGCCCCATCACCGCCAAGTAGACCCCATAGGGGGCGAAGAGCACGAGGAAGGCGGCGATCCGCCCGAGCCAGGGAAGCACTTTGAGGTAGGTCTCCGCCATCGCGATCACCTGCGCCTCTGCCCGCCTGTGAGACCCCTGACGATCGTCTCCGGCGAGAAATTGAAGGGAAGAGCGGTCCGGCGCACCTTGTCTAGGTCCGCCTTCGCCCTGGAGACTTCCTGCGGGGGAAGCTCCGCCAAGTCGTCCCACCTGGCGCCCCAGGCCACCGGTTCTCCGTCCACGAAGAGGTAGTAGCGGGGAACGAGGCCGAGGTAGAGCCTGGCTCCCGCGAGGTAAAGGCCGAGGTAGTAGCTGAGGTCGTCCAGGTACGTGTAGGAGGAGGTGTACAGGTGGACTGTCACCCCGCGGTTCAGGGCCTGGAGCATGGCTTGGGCGAGCGCCCGGTCCCTCAGATACCCCCCCACGTAGACGACCTCGCCCTGCGCCTCTCTGACCGCTTGGGCGAAGAGAAAAGGCGGCTTGCCCAAGGCCAAGGAGGCGAAGGCGAGGAGTCCCAGGAGGGCGGGCCTCACACGGTTCATTTTAGCGCCGCGAGGAGACCTCTCCCCGGGTTTAGACTCCTGGCCGCCCCCCCACGGGCGCGCCGAAGCGCTCCGCCCCGCCGCCCACGGTCCGCAAGGAGAAGGTCACCACCGAGATCATGGCGACGGCGAGCACGGTGGCGAGCACGGTGGCCCCTCCGGTGAGGAGGGTCATGGTGAACAGGATGTTGCGCAAGGAAGCCGTCAGGCGGGCCTGGACCGCCGCGATGAGCCCGGTGGGAGCGTCCGTGAGCTGCGAAGCCACTCTCGTGGCCTCAAACCGGGCCTTGGAGATGTCGTGGATGCACTTGTCGATGTCCCCTAGGGAGACCACGTACCGTGTGCCGCTGGGCATCGCGGCGGGGTTGGTGCCGCTGAAGGTGCAGGACTTCGGCGTGGCCATCACGGTCTTCCCGGCGGTGCCGACCGTGAGGGAGTACTCCACGTACTGGTCCACGTCGGGCATCGTGCCGGCGAAGCCCACCTCCACCCAGCGCTCGTTCGGGTTCGTGGGGCTCACGAGCTCCCCCTGGATGGCGGCGTTGCGGAAGGCTCGCCAGGCCTCGAGCTTGGCCTCCATGCTCTTGATGCCCGCTTCCACCTGCGGGTAGTTGTCGTTCAGGCTCTTCACTTCTTTCCTGAGCTCCTCCACCTGGGCCTTGAGCTCCTTGTCCTCGGGCAGGGCCTTCTCGATCCTGGCGGCCACCGTGTTGAAGAGGACGGCGGCGGAGGCTCCAAAGGCCACGGCGGAGAGAATCAGCGCGAGGTAGACGCCCAAGACGAGGCCGGCGAGGCTCGGCAGGGCCTTTTCGGTGGAGCGGAAGAGGAAGAGGGCGGCGGCCAGGGGGAGGAAGAAGGTCGCCGCGTAGGTCATCACCACGCTCAGGTAGATGATGGCCGCGTGCGCCCCGAGGAGCACGAGGAGGGCGACGAAGAGGCGAGACGTGGCCTGCTCGTAGACCGCGGCGAAGGACTTGGTCGCTTGGTTGGCCAAGTCCAAGGTCCTGCACAGGGCGCTCACGCCGATTCCCACGAGTCCTGCTGGGGAGGGACCCTGACCCGAGCACGCCCCCTTGAGAAAAGGAAGAGCGCCTATGATGGCGTCCCCGGTGGCCCAGTTGAGGAACTCCCACTCGGCCCGCTTCACCGCGAGGGTGTGCAGGGCTTGGTCGATCCGGGTTATGGCCACGTAGATGGGGCCGCCGCCCGTGGTGGGGTTGCCCATGAGCCACGCGCTGTAGAAGCCGCCCGGACCGTACACGGCCGAGTAGAGGTCGTGGTAGAGCCTCCAGAGGGGGGCGCTGTTCGCGTCCTTTCCCACGAGTCCCCCCGCGCTCCCCACGGCGATCGCCATGACGAAAAAGCGCACCAGCTTGCCTGAAGCGGACCTCCAGTCGGCGAGGAGGGCGAGCTCGCTCACCAAAAGCCCGAAGGCGACCGCCCCGATCAGGTAGGCGAGGAGCCGGACGAGGACGTCCACCCCGGCGGCCCTGGTGCCGTTGTAGAGGTACTTCCAGAAGCTCGCTACGTCGGGGACGAGAAGCCTCAAGAGCTCCGTGGATTCCACTGCTCACCTCCTAGGGGCCGCAAGTGGGGCTTCCTCCCGAGTAGAAGTTGCAGGCGGCCTTGAAGAGGGCCCTCATGGGTTCGATGTCCGCCTCGGCCCGCTCCACCATCTGCTCCCAGGTGCGGTTTATCGTCTCCTCGGAGGTCGCCATCCGCACGGGCTCTCTTACCTCCTCCGAGAGGCGCGTTATCGCCTCCTTGAGCTCCATCGTGGTCATCGCCTGGACCTTGGACTGCTGCACCAGGAGATCGGCGATGTAGGGCATGTAGATGGCGTTCTGTTCCATAATGTCCGCCAGGGCCTTCACCTGTAGCTCGAGGAGCGCCCGGTCGCTCGGCGCGCTAGCCGCTTCCTCCCGGTACTGCTGCGCTTTCCCTTTTTGTCCGGTGACGGGGTCGTTGGCGGTGACCTGGGTAGCGGCTTCGGCGAGCTTCTGCGCGACCTCTGCTTGCCCGGACAGGGCCTGGCGGACGGCTTCGCGGGAGGCCGCCTTCTCCGCCTCCTTCGCGGCCTCCTCGGCCGCGGCTTGGGCTTCGGCGAGGGCCCGGGCGTTGTCCTCGGCCCGCACGGCTTCAGAGGCGAGCTCCGCCGTTTCCTTCAAGGACTCCTTCGTGGCGGACTCCTTTCTGCCGAGCTCCGCGGCGTCCGCGTAGGCGAAGTCGGCCTTCACCTCGCTCGAGCCCTCGTCCTTCAAGGCGGGCGCAGAGGTGGCGATGTTCAGGGAGGAAGCGGGCACCCGGGGCGAGGCTCCCGAAGAGGATTGCAGGGACTTGTAGATCTCGTTGTAGGCGCTGGTGTAGGCCAGGTTGTAGACCTCCCCCGCCATGAGGTAGGGGAGGTTGAGCATGGTGTTGGCCTTGTCCGCGAGCTCACCGAGGAAGTCGCTCACCATCCCCACGGGGCTCCTCGTCGCCACCCCGAGCCCCTCGAAGACCCCGTTGATGGTGCCTTGGATGAGGTTCTGCAGGGCGAGGCGCCCCGCATCCTTCAAAATGTCCGCTGCGCTCTGGTAGCGCTTGTAGACGCTGTAGGCGCGGCAGAAGCCCTGGAGGTCTCCGAGGCTGCCTATGGGAAAGGTGGAGTTCCTGAGGGGCGTGGAGAACCCCAGGCTCCCCGAGCCACACACGACGGGCGCGATGGCGTCGAGGACTCCGCCGAGGTCCAAGGCGAACGCGGGGGAGAGGCTGAGCGCGAGAGTCGCCGCCAGAACTTTAATCCTCTTCCTCACGGCTTCCTCCTTCGCTTTTCTTTGGGGGTTCCTTATCGCGTTGCAGGGCCCGGTACCACTCGGAGAGGTCGAGCACGAACTCGAAGAACCCCCTCCGGTTCTGCAAGCGGACTTCCCGTCCGAACCTCCTGGCCTTCTCCATGGGGATGCCGAGCTCCGCGAGGACGTTCTGGTGGAGGACGAGGCGGCGCTCTTGGTACTTCCCCACGGGCTCCTCCCCGGGGCGGTAGAGGGGGTGGTCGAGCACCCTGTACCCGTTGGCCTCGAGCCATTCCTTGATGCGGGACAGGGCGTCGGCGTACTCCACGAGGTCGGCGTGGGCGGCGAGGAAGTCCTCGAGGGCGGACCCTACCAGCCCCACCACCGTTCCGCCCTTTTCCACCTTCACCCACTGGGCGCGCTGCCACTCCGCCGCCTCCTTGGGCAGGAGGCCGGCCGGGGGCCGGATGGAGATCTTCGTGACCTGGCCGTTCTCGGGGTTCCTGTGCACCTTGATCCCGCCGCCGCGCGCGAGGGACTCCTCCACCCAAGCCATGAGCTGGGCCTTCGGCTCCTCCGCCGCCACGGCAGCGGCCGCTTCGGTCCCCTCTTCGCTCGCGGTGAGGTAGCGGCTGATCACGTACTCCGCGGCGAAGTTCTCCGACACCGCCCTCAGGGCGTCGAGCTGCCGCTCGATCGCCACGACCTCGCGGGCGAGCCGCTGCAGCTCCTTGGGGATGCCGGCTCCTCCGTTCGCGGCCTCGTCGATGCGGGGGGCTTGGGCCACGAGGGGGTCGCCCACGCTGAAGCGGAGCACCACGTGCCCCTCGGGGAGCCCCCCGATCTCCTCCGGGGAGAGCAGGGGCACCCGGTTCAAGCGGTAGCTGTGGGAGAAGGAGCTCCACGGCCGGGAGAAGTCCAGCAGGTGGGGGTCGTGCTGGCCTTCCGTCTCCACGTAGGCCGAGGCGTAGCCGAGGGCCTCGCTGAACCGTTCGGCGTCCCGGTCGCTGAGGCCCGGGAGGAGGATCCAGGTGTTGCAGTTCGCCATGATGGACTCGAGCTCCTCCTCCTCGTAGCGCTCGAGGCCCTGGGCGATGGACTGGAGGGCGAGGACGTAGGCCACCCCCCGACTGCGCATGGTAGAGAGGTTGTCCGACATGCGGGGCAGGTAGCCGAGGTTGGTGAACTCGTCCAAGTAGACCTCCACGGGGACCTTCACCCGGCCCCGCTCCTTGCTCTCCTCGATGAGCACGGAGTCGAGGTAGCGCTTGAAGAGCTGCAGGAAGAGCTGTCCTCCCCGGTCCTGGAGCTTGTCGTGCGGGATGCCGAGGTAGAAGACCGTGGGCTTTTGGGCGATCTTCCTGAGGTCGATCTCGTTCTCGCCGTAGCTCGTGGCCCGGTCCAGAAGGGGGTCGCTGAAGACCCCGAGCTTGCCCACGAGGCCGGCCACGATGCTCGCCTGGTCCCGCTCGCTCAGGCTGAAGAAGAACCCCAGGGCGGTCTGCGCGTCCGCTGCGTTTCTGCTCAGGTAGTCCCTGAGGGACTTCGCCCCGAGCTGGCACTGGTAACGGATGTGCCCCAAGGAGCCGCGGCCCTTAGCCTCGAGGTGGATCAGCCAGAAGACCAGCTCCCGCTCGATGTTCTCGTAGTAGGTGGTCACGCTCCCCTTTTCCTTGACGGGGATGATCACCTCGGCTAGGGCCCGGGCGATTTCGGGGTCCTCGGCTCCTTTGAGCAGGGGCAGGCGGGGGGAGCGGGGGTCGTAGGGAAGGTAGAGCATGACCTCGTGTCCCTGCTTCTCGAAGTACTGGACCATGGAGAGGAGGGAAGTGTCCGGGTACTTGAGGTCGAGGATCACCGCGCTCCGCCCTTCTTTGGCGGTATAGGCAAGCATGGGACGGATGAGCCGGCTCGTCTTCCCCGCGCCGGTGGACCCCACGATCAGGGTGTGGCGGAACCTCAGGTCCCTCGGGTACCGCAGCACCTTGCCGTCCTTCACCCCGAGGTAGCTGATGCCCTTGGTGAGGTCCGCCCAATCTTCGCGGAACCGGGCCGCGCCCGGGAGCTTGCTCGGCCGCTGGCTGGCCCCGCGGCCGTAGGCCACGGCCGCCGCGACCGCGAAGAGGCCGAAGCCGGCGACGGGCAGCCAAGGGGAGAAGGGCAGGGCCTTGGGCATCACGGACCGGCACACCGCGTCCACGACACAGGAGACGGCGACGCTCAGGGGATCGTTGGGGGGGATCCTCAGATACCCGGCCCAACCGGCGCGGGCGAGCCTCTCCCCGGCGACGAAGAGGAGGTAGCCCTCGAGGGCGAGGGTCAGGAGGCCGAGGGCAAGAAAGATCCTCGCCGCGCGGAAAAAGCGCTCGCGGCGCTCGATGAGGGCCGTGGTGTTCGCGGGCAGCCTCTGGCTAGCCATGGCGCGACCGTCTGTGGATGAGTGTACCGAATCCTCTCGGCGCAGACAAGCGACGCCGCGCGTCGACCCGCCTCAGGGAGCCCGGGAAGCGCCGGGAGCGGCGAGGCGGGGGGAGGGACGCGCCCCGGTATACTCTTAGCGGGATGGCCAAGCTTCCCGAGGAACTGAGGCGCGAGCTCGAGGCCGCCCTCGGGCACCCGGTGCCCGAGGAGCTGACCCCCGAGGACTTCAAGGTCCTGGGGCGCGAGGTCAGCGCGAAGGCTCCCGCCCTCTTCCGCCCCTTGGCGGACGCGGTGAGCGGGGAGGCGGTCGCGGCGGCGAAGAAGAGGCCGGAGGTGCGCACCGCGCCCCCTCCGGGCTACGCCCGCTTCTTCTACGTTCGGGACAAGGACGGTAACTGGGTGCCTTCCCGCCTGAGGTACGCCCTGCTGGTCGCTTTCGTTGCGGGCCTCCTCTTCCTGCTTCTCTACGTGATGTTGCCCTCTTCTCCTCCGCCCCAAAGGTCCGCTCCGCCCCCCCAATCCACCCCGCCTTCCCAGACGGCAGCCGAAACTCCCCCCGGGGCCCAGGCCCAGGCGGCGGAGGCGGAGAGGGTGCCGCCTCCTCCCGTGGTCGGAGCTCAGACAGGCGGAGCGGGCGCTTCCCCTTCGGGGGCGGCGGCCGGAGGAGGGACCCCGCCCCCCGCTTCCCCTGAAAGCGCGCTCCCAGGACCCGACGTCGCCCTTCCCCCGCCCCCGGACTACGTGCCCCCGCCGGGCGCCGGGACGGAGCAAGTCGCTGGCTTGACGGTGCTCTACAGCCGCAACACCCCCGCGAGCGGCCAAGGCGAAGGCGGCGGAGCGACCTCGGAGGGCGCCGCCTTCTACGTCCGCCCCCGCCCGGAGGGCGGCGACGCGGTCCAGCTCGCCGTCCCCTCCAAGGGGGGGACTGAAGGGGGCGAGGTCTCCGGAGGCGAAGCTTACCTGTGGCGGCGGCAACAGCCCGAAGGCGAGGGCGGGGGGCTTACGTTCTTCTCCTTCCGCGAGAACGAAAGCGGAGGGGAGACCGGCGCGCTGTTCCTCGCCCCTTCTCGAGGAAGCGGGCAAGGGCAAGGGAGCGAAGGCGCCGGCCTCTTACTGGAGAAGCCCAAGGGGGAAGGCGGGGGGGAGGTCCAGATCATCTGGAGGCGAGAGGAGAGGCAAGGAAACGAAGCGGGCGGTGTCGTACCGCCCTCCGCCGGGGAGCGGGGCGCGGCGGGACGGGAGGAGCTTCCCGCGCCCTCTCCGCAGCAAGGTCCCACGTCCACCGGGGCGCCCGGCGGCGGCCCGGAAAGCCCGGCGCCTCCCGGGCCGTGATCTACCGGGACTGGCGGCGCGGCGCCCGCGCCGCCTTTTCTACGTGCGGGGCCAAAGCCAGTCGGGCGTACTCGGCGATGGTCCGCAGCACGCGCATCTTGGACGCTCCGCGCTTCGCCTCATAGCGGATGCGTATGGGAAACTCCTCCACCCGCGGCGGGGGAACGAGGGTCCTCGCCCTGAGGAGGAGTTCGGTCTGGGCGGTGAAGCCGGAGGCGGCGAACCAGTCGGGGTAGACCTCCCGGTAGCGCCGTAGGAAGTCCGCCCGGTACACCCGGTAGCCCGAGGTGTAGTCCCTCACCCCGGGGATGGGGTGGAGGAGGCGGAAGAGCTCCCGGGCCCCGAGGGAGAGCACGGCCCGGTAGGCGGGTAGGCCGCTCACCCCGCCTCCCGGGGCGTACCGGCTCCCGATGGCGATCTCGGCGCCCCCTTCGAAGAGCGCCCGCGCCGCCGCGACTGACCTCGGGTCCATGGTGCCGTCCGCGTCCATGAACACGGCGAGGTCGTCGTCCTCGAGGTTCTCGGCGGCCCAGTTCAGGAGCGTCCGGAGGGCGGCGGCCAGGCCCAGGTTCCGGGGGTGGACCAAGACCAAGGCGCCGAGCCCCTCCGCCACCGCGGCCGTCCCGTCCGTGGAGCCGTCGTCGCAGACGACCACTCTGCGGTATCCCGCCTCCAAGGCGGGGCGCACGAGCCCGGGGAGGTTCTCCGCTTCGTCTTTGGCGGGGAGAAGAAGGGTCAGCTTCACGTCCTCATCTTAGCGGCGTGACGATGAGACTCCTCACGGGGTGGACTCCCGAACGTAGATCACCTGTACGCTCCAGACGTCCCTCTGGAGCGTGGGCCAGCCTGGCGGCGCCAGGCCGACGTCCGGGGAGAAGCGGGGGTCGTAGGAAAAGCGGAGCCGCCAGCCGGAGGTGCCGTCGGGAGAGAGGAAGCTCCGGTAGTTCTGGGCCAGGAACGCCCCTTGAAGGTAGACCTCCCCTAGGCCCACGCTCGAGGGGTAACCCTCGGGGCCGAAGGTGCCGTTCGGCGCGGCCGCCGCCAAGGTGAGGTAGACCTTGGGAGGCGCGGAGGAAGCCAGGTAGACGCTCCCCGTCTCGGAGTAGAGCCCGAAGACCCCGGCGGCGCTTCTGTTGGGGCAGTCCGAGGGGACCGGGCGGCCTTCCTCCACAGTAGCTGCGCCCAGGCACGCCGGGCTCGAGGAGAGCAGGTCGCCGAGTATGCGGATGTCCCCCCTGGCCCGGAGGGTGAAGGGGGTGCTGCCCTCGAGGTTCGGCACCCCCACTTCCCCGGAGACGGCGAGGCTTCCTCCGACCCGGAGGAGGGCTCCTCCCGGAGAGGGACCGTGGACGGTTTTCCGCGGGCGCACTTCTTCCACGCGTCCGTCCTGGGAAACGTAGATCTGGTAGCTCACGCCCGCGGGCGTGGTGAGGTCAATGCGCTGCACCGGGGTCCCCTGCGGAAGCCTCAGGCGGCCGCCGGGGTACCCCTCGATGCGCAGGAAGGCAGTGTAGGAGCCTCCGGCGGCGTAGTCCACCGTGGGGGCCGGGCTGCTCTCGGGCGGGGTGAGCCCCGGGGCGTTCCAGTCCACGCCTCCGGGGAAGCGGGGACAGGAGGCCCCGTAGCAGGGCGAGAAGGGGGAGGGGGCCATGCTCTCCGGGGGAACGGGCCCCACCTCGGCGAAGCCCACGGGCTGTTTCCCGCCCACGCACCCCGAGGCGGAGACCGCGGTGCACCTTCCGGTGGAGAAGCCCGCGAGGAAGAAGGGGCCGGGAAGCTTCGTCCACCGCAAACCGAAGTTCGGCGTTCCGCTCACGTGAACGAGGCCCTCGTAAACTTCTCCCCCAGAGAAGTAAGCCGGGGAACCGTCGGGCTGGTACCCGCTTCCCAGGTAGACCTGCATCTGGGTCGCGGGTCCTCCGCCCGCCCGGAGCCGCAGGACCCCCTCGACGACCTGGGTCCTGCGGTTGGTCTCGAGGGAGGCCTGGAGGACGGCCACGAAGGGGACCTCGTAGGTCTCGAGGTTCCCGGGGGCGCCTTCCGTCCGGCGGGGCGGAGGAAGCCGGAAGCCGCTGGGAAGGGCCTGCCCGCAGGCGGTGGGCAGGAAGTGGACGCGCATCGTCACGCCCCCCACCTTCTTGTTGCAAGTCTGGGCGTCCGCCTCCGACTGCAGCTGCCCCAGAAGGGGCGAGAGGGCGAGGGCCACGGAGGACTGGGTGCTCCCCCCGAAGGCGTACCCGCTTCCCGACATGTTCGCCGCGGCCCAGCTCCGGGCGGCGTCGGCCAAGGCCATGAACACCTGTTCCAGGAGAGGGCGCGCCCCGAGGACGCGCGCCTGGTTGTAGGCGAGAAGCGCCCGCTCCCTTCCCGCGACGGCGCTCTGGTACCGAAGGAAGACCAAAGCGGAGGCGATGACCGCGCCCAGGAAGAGGGCGAGGAGGGTGAAGACGAGGACCACCCCCGAGGGGGACATGCCTCCTCGGGAACGCCCCTGAGGGGAACAGCGCTTTCCCGCCCTCATCCTCCACCTCCGGTCACAGCTTTTCGCACCTCCACGAGAGCCAGTCTTGGTAGCACCGGCGCGCGCGCCAGGTCGCGGTGGCGGAGTACTTTCCGCCGAGGCTGGCGGTGACGGGCAGGCCCGTGATGCTCTCCAAGACCCAGTAGAGCCTCTCGGTGCAGCCGATGAAGCAGCGGCTATAGAACTCGTATTCGTAGCCCACGTTCCTGTTGAGGGAATAGGTCTTCCCCACGTTCAGGCCGATGGTGGTGGTCCCCACGATCAGGCCGGTCTTGAAGCTCGCCCCGTTCTCGAGGAGCGTCAGAGAGGGCGGCGTGCTGTTCAGGAAGCGCGAGTCCGTGCCGCCGTATCGTTTCTTGATCTCCAAGGTGAGCACAGGAAGCGGCAGGTACTCGAAGGTGACGGTGGCGGTGTTCCCCGAGGACACGGTGGCGGAGAGGGTGGAGGCCTTCGGCACGTAGATGTCACCTCCGTAGATCACCCGGGAAGCGGTGGCGGTGTAGGACCCGGGGGTGAGGTTGCTCAAGGTGGTGCCCGTGGAAGTCGCGCTCACCATCGTGTTGCCGGAAGCAGCCGGTACTCGAAGGTGACGGTGGCGGTGTTCCCCGAGGACACGGTGGCGGAGAGGGTGGAGGCCTTCGGCACGTAGATGTCACCTCCGTAGATCACCCGGGAAGCGGTGGCGGTGTAGGACCCGGGGGTGAGGTTGCTCAAGGTGGTGCCCGTGGAAGTCGCGCTCACCGTGTTGCCGTATCCGTTAGGCCCCGAAACGCTCACCGTGGCGGAAGCTCCCGAGGGGAGCCCCGAGGCCACGATCTTCAAGGAGCCTGGGACTAAGGAGTACCCGAAGGAGAGGACGGCGCTGCCTCCGTTCGAGAGAGCGGCGCTCCGCGTGGCCGGGCTCGCCCGGTAGGTGTAGACGCCCGAGACGTAGTCCCCCGCCGTCACCGTGTAGGTGCCCGGGAGAACCGTCAGGGAGAAGCCGGAGGTGTTGCCGAGGTTGAGGTTGTAGGTGGTGGGCCCGGACACCCTGAACCGCGCTAGGGCCCCGGGGGGCAGGCCGGAGACCGTGAGGGTGAGGGTGGCTTGGAGCTTGGCGTAGGAAACCGAGACCGAGGCCGTTCTCCCCGCGGTCACGGTCACGCTGGTCCTTTGCGGCGAGGGAACGTAGGTGAAGCCCAAAACGTCCTGGACGCTAGCCGCCTCGATGGTGTACGTTCCCGGGGGTAGGTGGGGCGTGGTGAAGGTGCCCGTGGCGCTGTAGGTGGCGACCACGCTGCCCGAAGCGTTCTTCAGCCGCACGGTGGGGGAGGGCATTCCCGAGGGGCCGCTTATGGTCACCTTCACTGCTCCGGTGGTCGCCTGGTAGGTCACGGTCCCGGTGAGGACGGCCCCCGGGTTGGAGAGCGTGTAGCTTGTGGGGCTCGCCGTGGGCTTGTAGTCGTAGAGGGCGTCACGGTAGTCGGGAGCGGTAAGGGTGTAGCTGCCGAGGGGCAGGCGGGTGAAGTTGCAGGTCCCGTTGCCGCACGTCTTGCTGTAGCTCCCCAGGTAGAGCGTCACGCTGGCCCCGGAGGGGAGGCCGGAGACTGTGAGCGACACCGTCCCCGAGGCCTCCACGTAGGACACGGCGACGTTTTTGGCCTCCCCGGGGTTGCTCAAGGAGAAGCTCGAGGGACTGGCGCTCCCCAGGTACTCGTACCCTCCGTAGGAGACCTTGCCCACGGAGACCGTGTAGTTGCCGAGCGGGAGCTCGACCGAACCCGAGGCCGCGAACGTGGCCGTCTTGGGTCCGGAGACGGTCACCTGCGCTTTGGCCCCCGAGGGAAGCCCGGAGATGGAGACCGTCACGGTCCCGCTCTGCTTCACGTAGGCGACGGAGACGCTCGCGGTCTTTCCGGCCTCCACCTTTACTGGCGCCGCGCTCGCGCGGTAAGCGAACCCCGCGGTGTCGGTCACCGGGTCAGGGGAGACCGTGTAGCTGCCGGGGACCAGGTTCGTGAAGGTGTAGCTCGTCCCCGTGAAGCGGCCGACTTCCCGTTTGCCGGCGTCCAGGAGGCGGACGGTGGGCGCGGGCATTCCGCTCGGAGCGGCCACCGTCACCTTCACCGCCCCGGTGGCCGCCTGGTAGGTCACGGTCCCGGTGAGGACGGCCCCCGGGTTGGAGAGCGTGTAGCTTGTGGGGCTCGCCGTGGGCTTGTAGTCGTAGAGGGCGTCACGGTAGTCGGGAGCGGTAAGGGTGTAGCTGCCGAGGGGCAGGCGGGTGAAGTTGCAGGTCCCGTTGCCGCACGTCTTGCTGTAGCTCCCCAGGTAGAGCGTCACGCTGGCCCCGGAGGGGAGGCCGGAGACTGTGAGCGACACCGTCCCCGAGGCCTCCACGTAGGACACGGCGACGTTTTTGGCCTCCCCGGGGTTGCTCAAGGAGAAGCTCGAGGGACTGGCGCTCCCCAGGTACTCGTACCCTCCGTAGGAGACCTTGCCCACGGAGACCGTGTAGTTGCCGAGCGGGAGCTCGACCGAACCCGAGGCCGCGAACGTGGCCGTCTTGGGTCCGGAGACGGTCACCTGCGCTTTGGCCCCCGAGGGAAGCCCGGAGATGGAGACCGTCACGGTCCCGCTCTGCTTCACGTAGGCGACGGAGACGCTCGCGGTCTTTCCGGCCTCCACCTTTACTGGCGCCGCGCTCGCGCGGTAAGCGAACCCCGCGGTGTCGGTCACCGGGTCAGGGGAGACCGTGTAGCTGCCGGGGACCAGGTTCGTGAAGGTGTAGCTCGTCCCCGTGAAGCGGCCGACTTCCCGTTTGCCGGCGTCCAGGAGGCGGACGGTGGGCGCGGGCATTCCGCTCGGAGCGGCCACCGTCACCCTCACCGCCCCAGTGGCCGCCTGGTAGACGAGGGAGAGGGACAGGGTCTGCCCTGCCTGCAGGTTCCCCTCGGCGGGGGCCGCCTTGTAGGTGTACCCGTTCGCGGAGACGTCGGTCCCGGTGACGGTGTACGCGCCCACGGGCACGTCGCTGAAGGTGTGGGAGGTCTTCCCGGCGGGCGCCGTCAGGGAGCGGTTGAACCCTCCGGGGCCGACCACCCGGACGGAGGCCGACTTGCCCGTGGGGTTGTCCACCGTGAGGACCAAGGTGCCGCTCTGCTTGGTGTAGGTCACGTTGGCCACAGAGGTGGCGCCCGCCTTCACAGAGACGTTTTGGGTCGCCGGCGCGGGCTTGTAGACGTAGACGAGTCTTCCGTAAGGCGTGGACAGGTCGGCGCTCACGTCCTGAGCGGAGACGGTGTAGGTGCCGGACGGAACGGGGAGGGTCTGGCTGGCCTTGAGGGCCTGGGCGTAGCCCCCGGGCCCGGTGACGGTGACCTTAGCGTCCACCCCGGAGGGCAGGCCGGAGACGTTCACCTGGAGGAGGCCGTTCTGCGCCTCGTAGGTCACGGAGAAGCGGACCGAGCCCCCGGGGTCGAGTTTGGCGCTCGTGGGGGAGATTTTCGCCTTGTAGAGCACGCCCCCGTTGTTCACGTCTTGGGCGGAAACGGTGTAGGTGCCCGTGGGCATGCCGGCGAAGGTCGTGGTGCCCGAAGTGGCGATGCTCCGCGTGCTGCCGTCCGGAAGAGTGAGGACGACGCTCGGCGCCACGCCCGTGGGCAGACCCGTGACCTCCACCACCACCGTCCCCTCCAACCGGGTGTAGGAGACGGTGGCCGTGCTCTTCTGGCCGGCGGAGATGGACAGGGAGGTGCTCTTAGGACTGGGTTCGTAAACGTAGCCCCCGTAGGAGACGTTTTCCGCCGTCAGGCTGTGGGCGCCTGGGGCCAAGTAGGGGACGACGACCGTGTTTCCGGAGAAGGCGAGGGGGGCGCCGTCGAGCTTCACGGCGGGGGCGGCGCCCTTGGGGAGACCCGACACCCGCACTTCCAAGGCTCCCGTGGTAGCCCTGTAGACCACGGTCTCCGTCTTTCTGTCTCCCGCGGCGAGGGAGACGGCGCGGTTCAAAGGCTCGGGGGCGTAGGTGTAGAGGCTGTCCTGCACCACCGAGGCCTTGAGGCTGTAGTCTCCGGGGGAAAGGTCGTCGAAAGTGTGCGTGCCGTAGGCGGTGAGGGACCGGTTCAGCCCCGGGCCCTGCACGGCGAGCCGAGGCGCGGGCTGGCCCGGCTTCTCCTCCCGGAGCTCCACCACCAGGCGGGCGGAGACGGGCGCGTAGACGACCTTGGAGACCGTGGTCTGGCCGGCCTGGACTGTGGGGTTCGCGGGGGACGCCTGGCCCCGGAAGCGGACTCCGGCGTCCAAGATGTCCCGGGGGGAGACGGTGTAGCCGCCCGGGACGAGGTTCTCCAGGGTGGTCGTGGCGCTGAGGGTCTTCGGCAGCGAGGGGTCCGGGCCGAACACCTGGACGCTGGGTGAGAGAGTCATGCCCGGGGGCGTGTCGATCTCCACCCGAAGGGCTCCCGTCACGGCCTGGTAGGCCACCGTGAGGTCGGATGTAGCGCAGGCGCTGACGGTGAAGGTCTTCGAGGGGTAGACGGTGGCGTCGTACGTGTAGGAGCCGGAGCGGACCGACTTCGCGTTCACCGTGTAGTTCCCGGGCGCGAGGTAGGGCACGAGGCCGCCCTTGGAGACGTCCGTCCCGCTGGGGTTGAGGGTGATCGTCCCCGAAGGTAGGGCCTCGACCCCGGGAGGGGGGACGACGGAGAAGTCGGCCGCGCCCGTGACGCAAGTGTAAGCGATGGAGAAGCTCTTCGACTGCCCCGCGGAGAGGGTCGCCGTCTGGGTGCGGGGGCTCGCCTGGTAGGTGTACCGTCCGTCGGCGGTGTCCCGGGCGGTCACCGTGACGGTGCCCGGGGAGACTTCCTGGGTGTAGAGGCCGTAACGGGTGTAGGTGGCGCTTCCGGCGGAGACGTCCGCCAGCCCCCCGTCGGGTCCGGAGATGGAGAGCAGGATCACGGCCCGTCCGGAGGGGGGCGGGGTCGGCGCGAGGTCGGGCGGGGGGACGTACGCGCTCGAGGCCGCGAGGAAGAACCCGCTCACCACGCAAACGGGTTCTCCTCCGGGCTTCAGGCACACCTGGGCTTCATACTGAGAGGCCCCCGGCTGGCTCGAGGCCACGCGCGTCACCCGGACCTCGTAGAGGCTCGGGTCGGTGTAGGTGATGGAGGGGACGTTGTTGAGGACTTCTTGGATCTGGTCGGCGGACAGGTTGACCGATTCCCCCTCCTGCTTGGGCAGCCAGGCCGGCGGAGCCTCCCGCGCCTGGAGGATCAGGGTGCGGGCGAAGAGCGCCGCGGCCTCTCCCGCCTCGGAGGACCGGGCGCCCCTTTCGGAGCGGACGATCAGGCTGGTGAGGCTCGCGCCCACGAGGAGCACGAGCCCCACCGCCACGACGACTTCAACGAGGGTAAAACCCTTGCGCATAATGCCCCCCGCAGCTCCTTCTCCCCGCCATTCTAGCACGGAGCGTGGGTCACTCCACGTCCCCCCAGCGGCTCACGGAGAGGGTCCGGGAGCCTACCGTCACCTTCACGGGGTAGGAGGAGGCCTCCAAGAGGCCGGCCGGGTTGAAGCGCAAGGAAAAACCCGAGGGGGCCACCGCCGTTCCGGGAGGGAGGGATACCTGGAAAGCGGGGCCAAGGTCCAAAAAGGGACCGGAGGAGGCCTCGCTCCTCCGCAAGTACACCCGCCCTTTGACGGGATCGTGGACGACTTCCACGTAAGCCTCTTGAGAGGCGGCCATGGAGCTTGCCGTGCGGATGAGGGCCGCCACCTTCTTGGGCGCGTCGGCCGCCTGTCTAGACCTGAGGGCCCCCCCGACTCCCGGAAGGAGGATTGCGAGGAGGACCGCCAAGACGGCCAGAGCCACGAGGACTTCGGGAAGGGTGAAGCCCCTACTGCGCCTGCCCATCCACGTACCACCTGCTGGACCCCCGGACCCAGGTGATCGCCTGCAGACGGATCAGGCCGCCTTGCGTCCTGAGCCCGAGGACGCACCCCACGTTCGAAGGCGCGGCGGGCCAGGAGAACCGGGTGGTCGCGCCTGAGGGGTCCGGGAGGCTGTAGCTTCCCGTGCACGAGCGGTCGCCGCCCTCCCCCCGCGCGGCGGCCGGCGCCCCCGTCCAGTCTGCGGCGGGGAGCTGGGAGGAGAGCCTCTCCATGAGGAAGGAGGGAGTCTCGGTCACGTACACGCCCAGGTAGCTTTGGATCGCTTGGGCCACGGCTCCGCCGTGGTTCGCGGCGAGGGCCTCCCAGGCTCGACTCCGGGCGCCTTGGGCGTTGAGCACGAACACGGCGGCGAGGAGGGCGATGATGCCGACCGCCACCAGCATTTCTACCATGGAGAAGCCTTTAGGGCGCACCCACGCCACCCCCGCTGATGCCCTGCATCAGGCTGAAGTAGGGGAGGAGAACGCTCAGCATGATCCCACCGATCAACGTGCCCACCACGACGAGGAGGACGGGCTCGATGACTGAACCGATGCTCTCCAGGATGCTCTCTGCTTCTTCGCTGTAGATCTCCTCCGCGTGTTTGAGCATTTCGTCGAGGGAGCCCCCTGTCTCCCCTACGCGGAGGAGGCTTTTGAAGATGTCCGGGAGGATCTCGGAGTGGGGCGCGGCGCTGAAGGCTGCGGAGACGCTCGCCCCCCGTAGGATGCCCTCCCGGGCGCCCTCCAGGACCTCCTTCAAGTGCTGCAGCCCCACCACGCTCCGCGTAAGCGTTAGTCCTTGGTGGATGGAGATGCCGGCCTCGTAGGCCAGGCGGAGGGTGCCGGCCAGATCGGCGAGGTTGAGGTAGAGGACCAGGGGGCCCACGGCGGGCAGGCGGAAGAGGAGGCGCTCAAAGCGGATGCGGTTTTCCGGGTTCTCCAGGTGGCGGGCGAGAAGCCGGGCGGCCCCCACGAGGGCGAGGGAGGCTCCGAGCAAGAACAGGGGGGAGGAGACGATCTTAGAAACGGCTATGGTGACCTCGGTGACGAAGGGCACCGGAACCCCGGTGTCCTGAATGATGGCCACGAACTGGGGCACGATGAAGGTCATCAGGGCCCAGGTGACGAGCAGGGCGAAGGCCAGGATCAGCGTCGGGTAGGTGAGGGCGCTGCGGAGCTTGCTCTGGAAGCGGGCGATTCGGGAGTAGTAGCCCGCGAGCCGCCGGACCACCTCCTCGCCCTTACCCGAAGTGTCCGCCACCTCGAGGGTGGCGACCACCAGGGAAGGGAAGAGCCCCGTCTGCTCGACGGCTCGCGGCAAGGGGAAGCCTTGGGCGAGGGCGCGTGGGGCCACGGCGTAGGCTTCCCGGGCCCACCGGGGCAGCTGCTCCTCGAGGAGGCGTAGCATCTGGTCCAGCCGCAGGGCGTCCCCCACCCGCATCAGGCTGGCGAGCTGCCGGAAATACGCGGCGAGAATCCGGGCGGGGAGCTTCCTCCGCCTCCGCTCCTTGACGGGAGCGAGGTCCAGGGGGATCACCCCCCGCTCCCTGAGGGCGTTGAGGGCGGCCTCCTCGTCTTCCGCCTCGATGTAGGCCTCTTTAGGGCCCTCGGGGGCGAGGTAGCGGTACCGGTAGCCGGGCAAGGTTCACCTCCCTTCCTTCTCCGCGGGGAGCGGGAGGACGACGGACCAGAGCTTCCCCAGCTCATCTTCCACGACCAGGACGACCTGGTCGGCCGCGGCCAGGGCCTCGGGGCTCGCCTGCAGGGAGACGATGGCCATGCCCCCGGCGCCGAAGGCGGCGCGGCTCGCCTGGAAGGGGACGGCGAGGGCGGAGACCGGCTTGCCCTCGCGGTCCGTCCTGACCAGGTAGGCGGCCACGAGCTTGGCCACGGGGGTGGTCCGCCCTCCGAGGACGTACAAGGCCGCGCCTTTCTCGGTCACGTAGGCCTGGCCGCTGTAGTCGGGGGAGGGAGGGGGGAGGTCGGGCAGGATGGGCCGCGAGAGGTCGGCGGCCGAGAGGGCGGTGGTCCCTCCCGAAAGCGTCCCGGTCCGCTCCGCGCCTTCTCCGGGCCCCTTCGGTGGCTCCGGAGGGTTCCTCGGGTCCTCAGGGGGGGCGGGGGGCGCGGAGGGCTCTCCTCCTTCCGGCAGGGAGGAGACGGCGGCCTGCCCGTAGTCCACCACGTTCGGGGTGAGCATGATGAGGACGACCCGCTCTATGCGGCTCTTCTCCGAGCTCCGGAAGAGGGCGCCCAGGAGAGGAATGTCCTTGAGGATGGGGACCCCGCCCTCCTCGTTGCGCTCCTCTTCCTGGATGAGCCCTCCGATGAGGCCGGTCTCGCCGCTCCTGAGCCGGAGGGTGCCCTCCAGCTTCCGCTTGCTGATGTCGATGGTGCCGCTTATGGGGCCTCCGGTTGGCAGGTTGCCGAGCTCGAGGACCACCCGCATCGTCGCCCCGAGGGGGTCAGGGACCACCCGGGGGGTGATCTTCATGACGAGGCCGTACTCGATCTGGGTGACGCTCTGCGTCTGGGTTGCAGTCCCGCCCTCTTGGTCTGTATTCCCGGCGTTCTGGGTGAGCACGTACAGGGTACCGCCCGAGTTCAAGGCGACCTCCTCACCGTCCAAGGCGAGGACCTCGGTGTTCAGCAAGGTCTTGGCGAGGCCCTTGCTCTCCAGGGCGGAGAGGTTCAGGGAGAGGAGGCGCGCGATGGACTGGGGCAGGGCGTACCCGAGTCCCCCACCGCCCCCGCCCAGGCTGAAGTCGAGCCCCTGGAGGGCGGAGCGGACCTCCCCGGAGAGCTGTTCGAGGGCGGAGCGCTCCATCTGGACCACCCGCACGGCCACCCGGACCTGGGGCGGGTTCCCGTCGGCGAGCTTGAGCAGGAAGAGGGCCCGGTCCACCTGGTCGGGCTTCCCCCGGATCCAGACCGCTTCCCCGGAGGGCTCGAGGACCACGGAGGCCTCCACCCCGGCGGCCTCGAGGTAGGGACCGACTTGGTCGGGCTTCAGGCGGGACAGGACGAGCCGGACCGACTTCTCCTTCCCGCCGCTCCCCGCCGCCTCCTCGCTCTTGGGCGGGTCCACGGCGCGGAGCAGGTCCACCACCGCCTTGTGGACCTCGTAGGGGGCCGCCACCACCACCGCCTTCTGCTTGGGCAGGACTTGGACCGAGGCGCCGACGGCCTCCAGGTAGCCCGGAGGGAAGAGGCCTTTGAGGGCGGCGGCGATGTCCTCAGGGTCGCCGTAGACGGGGTAGCCCTTCACCGGGTAGAGGGCGGCGGGGGCCCGCTCTTGGCGCTGGCGCTGGAAGCTCGCCGCCTTAGACAGCTCTTCGATGGCGGCGGAAACGGCCTCCTCGGCGGCGGGCGCCTGGTCGGCGGGCACCTCCACCAAGACCACGTTTCCCACAGCGGCGGTCTTGGCCTCAGGGTAGAGGACCTTGACGCCTTCCAACACCTTCCCGGCGTCCACGCCTTCGGGGACGGTGAAGGTCAGCACGGCGGTGCCCGGAGTGGGCTTGGCGGAGGCGCGGAGGCGCTCCACGACCTTCTGGACCTCGGCGGCCTGGTCTTCGGGGACGCGCGCGCTGACCGCGCTTCCCACCGGGGAGAAGACCCCTTCGGGGAAGAGGGACTTCAAAGCGGAGGCCAGGGCGTCAGCGCCCATCCCCGGGGGGGCCTCGAAAGCGAGGACGGTCCAGGCCTTCTCCTTCTTCGCTGTCCCGGTTTGAACCCCGGCGGCCGCGACCTCGCCGACGCCCCTGCGGAAGACCTCGAGGGCCTCGGGGTTCCCCTGGACGAAGACCGCACCCGAGGACTTAAGCGCCACGGCCCTCAGACCGAGGGCCTCGGCTAGCTGAAGGGCTTCGTCCGCGGGCAGGCCCTCGGGGAGTTGGACCAAAAGCCGGGCCTCCTCGGGCACCTCAGGAGGCGGGGGCGGCGCGGGGGCGTTCCTCTGCGCCTGCGCCGCGAGCTCGCGCAGGAGCGCGGCCGCGGCGGCCACCTTGTCCGCCTGCCCGGAGAGGACGACGGCGCGAGCCTCGGGCACGTACGCCGCCTCCACGCCGAGCTTCTTCGCCGCCTCGGCGGCGCTTTCCCCGAGCGGGGCTACGGAGACCGCCACGGAGGCCGCGGCTCCGCTGGCCTCCCCCTTCTTCCCGCTGTCCTTCGCGGTCTCGGGGACGAGGCCGCGGAGGGTTTCCTTCGGGGCCACGACGACGACGCCTTCGGGAAGGAGGGCGTACCCGTGGTCGGGGGCGTAGATGCGCAGGAGGAGGTCCAGGAAGGACTTGAAGGGGACCTGCTTGAAGTCCACCGCCACCTGGACTCCGGGGAGGTCCTTGGTGAGAAGCCTGACGCCGGCGGCCCGCGCCCCCGCGCGGAGGGCCTCCTCGAGGGACATGGCCCCCGCGGAGCGCACGGTCACGGGGTTGGTGTAGGGGGCTTTGTCCGGTAGCGGGGCGGACAGGGCCAGACCGAGCGTGGCGAAGGTCAAGAGCCAGAACCAAACGAACACCCGCCGCTTCACTTCCATCGCCGCTCTCCCTCCAAAGAGACGACAAGCGTGCGCTTGCCCACGGAAAAGCTGCAGCCGTCCAGACGCACCGCTATCAGTTTACCCACTCCGGGGACTTCTTCCCCCACGGACACGACGCCCTGGAACTCCTTCGTTCGGACCACGGCGCTGGGTTCGCCCGCTCCCAGGGAGACTCCGAGGCAGGCCACCTCGGGCGGCGGCGGCGGCGAAGCCGCCCGCTCCGCGGGTAGAGCCGCCGGAGGCGGCGGCAGGGAGGGAAGGGGAGCGAGGGAGGAAGGCCCCGCCGCTCTCGGTTCGGCTTGCGCCTTTTCCCCTTGGGGCGCAACCTCAGGGTCCTTGAAGGGGTTGCGCTTCGGGGGCGCGGCGAGAGGAGGGGGAGGGGGCTCTTCCCCTCTCTCTTCCTCCGCCGCCCCCTCCTGCGCGACAGCGTCCGCGGGCGGCGGGGCAGGGGGGTTGGGCAGGACCGGGGAAGTGACGACGACCGGAGGGGAGGGAGGGGGTGCGCTCGAGGCGAGGCGGAAGAGGAAGGCCGCGGCGCCGAGCGCCCCGAGCACCCCGAAGGCCGCTCCGACCAAGAGGGCGATGCGCTTGCGCCCTGGGGAAGCAGCGGGCTTCTTCTCCTCGCCTTCCTTGGCCTTCGCCTCTGCGGGCCTTGGAACCTCCTCGCTCGGTCCGGCCTGGGACCCCGCCGCGCGCCGCCGCAGGTTGCGGATGAGCCCGGCCAGCGAGCGCTTGCGCTCCTCGCTCACCTTTGACCCCCTTCCGAAGCGCCCTCCGTCGGACGGAAGAAACCGAAGGTCAGGGCGCCGGAAAGGCCCCCCTCTCCGTCCGCGGCGAGCTTCGCCCCCTCGAGGCGAACGCGCCGGGCCCGGAGCTCCGGGAGCGCCTCCACGAGGGAGGCGTACTCCGCCTTTTCCACGTTCACGGACACGGGGATGCGCGTCACTTCTCCCATGCTCTCCTCCCGCCCCACGGAGACGCTGCGCGCGGAGATCTTCTTCCGGGCGAGGACTCCCGTGAGCCAGACGATCCCTCCGGCCTCGGGGCGGGGAGCCCAGACTGTCCGCTTGAGCTGCTCCTCGAGGGCGGCTACCTCCAGGCGCAGCCGCTCCACCGCCTCGGCCTGAATCCTGAGGGAGGCCACCTCTTGCTCCAGGGCCGCGACCTCTTGAGCCTTGGCCGCGTAGCCTTGGTAGGCGTTCAGGCTAACGGTCCCGCTGAGCGCGAGGCCGAGGGCGGCGAGGAGGAAGGAGAGGGTCCTCGGAGAGAGGGAAACGACGGAAGGGCTCCCTTTCTTCTTGGGCGTGCGCGCGGGTTGGGTCACTGCTCACCACCTCCCAGGGTGAAGGAGAGGACCATCCGCCAACCCTTCGCTCCCCGCCGCAGCTCCGTGGCCACCACCTTCGCCCCTGCGCTTGAAAGGGCCTCCGGAAGGCGGTACAGGGGGTCCAGGTTCTCCGAAAAGACCTCCATCTTCCCGGACGAACCGTCGTAGGAGAAGTTGGTCGCGTAGACCCCCTCGGGCAGGTAAGACGGGAGGTCGGTGAGGAAGCGCTCCAAGGAAGGGGCCGCGGACGTCTGGAGGACGGCCTGCAGAAACGCCCGGCGCCGCTCCAGGGCCTGCCGGGAAGAGACCGCGGCGCGGAGGCTTTCGGCCTCCGCGCTCAGCGCGGACTCGCGTTTTGCCAACCTCCCTTCGAGGGCGTTGAAGTAGAAGGCGGGGAGGTAGCCCACGGCGAAGGCGGCGGCGAAAGCCAGAAGCAGGGGGGCGAGCCGCGGGGCCTCCCGCTTGGCCTGTCCCCAACCGATCGTCGGCGGCAAGGGAGCCTCGAGGAGGCTCGCCGCCTTGATCCCCGGGGGAAGCGCGCTCGCGTCGAGGGGAGAGTCCACCACGAGCACTTCCTCGGGGGCGATCCCCAGAATCCGCCGCTGAACGCTCGCCTCCTGACGGATCCACTCCAGCGTGGGGACCGCCTCCCGGGTCTCGGCGATCTCGACCACCTCCCCGCCCTGGGCGCTCGCCACCACCCCGTACCCGGGTCTCAGAAAGAAGGCGATGACGGCGGTCTTCCTGGAGGCGGCCAGCCAGGCGAGGGCGAGGGGTATCGGGTAGACTGCTCCTCCAGGACGCAACAGCCGCCCGAGCCTCTCCAGGGTCGCGGTCGGGAGGCCGGCGAGGAAGGCGCCCGAGCGCGTGGGGAAGTGCCTCGCGGCGTAGTCTTCCTTCTTGCCCCCGTACTGCCGGGCGAGCTCCACGGCCCAAGCCACCTCTCCTTCCCCGAGGGGGACCTGCTTCGCGGCGAACTGGGTGAGGGGAACGGTGTAGAGGGGCTCAACAAAGATGCGCTCGTAGGCGTTCGGGCGCTCCACCTCGGGAATCGTCGGCAACCCCCCCGCCGGAGGCGGCCCCTTGGCCTCGTGCACCTTCCCCGGGGGGTGGACCTCGGCGCGGTTGTGAAGGAGGATCAGCTTCACTTCGCCCCTCCTGCCGACTTCACAAGCCCTTTAGCTCCGTGGAGCGCACGACCCCCTCGACGGCCGCGGGGGCGATGACGCCCCGCTCGACGAGGGAGCGCGCCACCTGCTCCATGGTGGCCATGCCGTAGGCGCCGCCGGTCTGCATCTGGTTCTGCAGGTGGGAGGTCTTCCCTTCCCGGATGAGGGTGGCCACGGCCGGGGTGTTGACGAGGATCTCGTAGAGCAAGGCCCTGCCCGTCCCCTCCTTTCTGGGCACGAGCACCTGGGTGATCACGAGCCGCAGGGAGCTCGCGAGCTGCAGCCGCACCATGTCGCGCTTGCCTTCGGGGAAGGCGTTGACGACCCGGTCCACAGCCTCGGGAGCGGACCCGGTGTGGAGGGTGGCGAGGACCAGGTGGCCGGTCTCCGCCGCGGTCAGGGCCGCGGCCATGGTCTCGAGGTCCCGCATCTCCCCGACCATGATCACGTTCGGCGCCTGCCGCAAGGCGGCCCGCAGGGCGGTGGAGAAGTCGGCGGTGTCGGCGCCCACCTCCCGCTGGGAGATGATCGCCTTCTTGGGGGTGAAGTAGAACTCGATGGGGTCCTCGATGGTCACGATGTGGATCTCCTGGGTCTGGTTGAGCCACTCGATCATGGCGGCCAGGGTGGTGCTCTTGCCGCTTCCCGTCGCCCCCGTGACCAGGATGAGGCCGGACCGGTTTTTTAAGGCCTGGAGCACCACGTCCACGGGGAGGCCCAGGTCTTCCAGGCGGGGAGGCTCCGTGGGGATGGGGCGGATCACCACGGCGGGGCGGCCTTGGATGTGGTAGAGGTTCACGCGGAAGCGGTTGCCGTCCTCCACGGAGTAGCTGAAGTCCATGTCCTTCTTCAAAGCGGGCGCGCCTCTCCCTCCTTCGCCGAGGTTGGGGATCATGGAGTAGATGAGCTGCAGGGCCGCGTTGTCGTCCAATGGCTCCCACTCCGTCTCGCGGCGCCACCGGCCGTCGCACTTGAAGGTCACATACTCCCCTCCGGTGAGGAAGATGTCGCTGGCGCGAAGCTCTAAAGCCCTGCGCAGGATCTCATGGATGCTCGTCGGGTAGCGCCTCACAGCTGCACTCCTCCCTCGGTGACCAGGAAGAGGTCGTGATAGGAGATGAGCCCCTGGGCCACCTTCTCCAGACCGTCCTCGAAGAGGGTCTTGAAGCCCTGCTCACGCTTCGCTTGGGCCGCCAGCTCCTCGCTGCCCCGCCCTCTGAGGATGCTTTGCCGGAGGGCGGGGGTGACCCAGAAGAGCTCGTGGACGCCGAGGCGGCCCCTGTACCCCGTCCGGTTGCAGAAGTCGCAACCGGTGCCCTTGGTGTAGGCCTGCACCTGGGCGGAAAACCGGTACTTCTCCCTGAGAATTTCCGTCACTTCAGGGTCTTGAACCCGGCACCGGGGGCAGAGCTTGGGGACGAGGCGCTGGGCCAGCGCCCCCTTGAGGGCGTCGGCCACCCGGAAGGGCTCCACGCCCATCTCCCCGAGTCGCACCGCCACCTGCGTGGAGGAGTTGGTGTGGATCGTGCCGAGGACGAGGTGGCCGGTCATGGCCGCCTCCACGGCGATCTTGGCGGACTCGGGGTCGCGGATCTCGCCCACGAGGATCACGTCGGGGTCTTGGCGGAGGAACTCCCGCAGGGCGGCCGCGAAGGTCAGGCGAACGCCCTCCGCGGGGTTGACCTGAACCTGGCTCACCCCGGAGATCTTGTACTCCACCGGGTCTTCCACGGAGAGGATCTTGACGTTCCGGGTGCGAAGGATTTCGTTCACCAAGGCGAAGAGCGTGGTCGTCTTTCCGCTTCCCGTCGGACCGGACACGAGGAAGAGGCCGTGCGGCGTGGCCGCTACCTTCTTCAGCTTCTCCAAGACGTAGTCGGAAAACCCCAGGTCGTCGAGGTTCGGCGGGGTGTTCTCCCGCGGGAGGATCCGCAGGACCGCCTCCTCCCCGAGGACGGTGGGAATGATGGAGACGCGGATCTCGTTGCGAACGGTGTTGTCCGCCGAGACGTACAGGAAGTGGCCGCCTTGGGGCCTAAGCCGGTCCGCGGGGTCGAGGCCCGCCCTCACCTTGAGGGCGTTGATCACCGCCTGGAGCCTCTCGGTCGGCATCTCCTCGACGAGGACGAGCTGCCCGTCGATGCGGTAGCGAATGCGCGCCTGGGTCTTGGAAAGCCGCTCCATGTGGATGTCGGTGGCCCTCGAGGTGATGGCCTGGTCCACGAGGCGGTTTAACGTGAGGGCCGCTCCGCGCTGCTCCTCGGGCACTACCTCCCGGGCGGCCACCTGGGCGGTCAAGTCGCCGAGCCCCTCCTGGGCGCCGTAGAGCTCCTCCACCACCTTAAGCGCGGTCGTCCGGAGCAGCCCAGGCTCCGCCACGGCGAAGGCGACGGGCTGCTTCAAGGCGGTGCGGACCTGGTTGATCAGCTTCGGGTTGGTGGGGTCGGCGACGAGCACCTGCACCGCGCCGTTGGGAAGGCGCCGGTAGGGGAGGGCCACTCCCTGCTCCAGCATCCCCCGGGGCATGAGGCGGGCCACGGCGAGGTCGGGAGGAGGAGCCTCGGAGAGGTCAACGAACTCCATCCCCAAGGCTTCCGCCAAAGCGCGGGCGAAGGTTCCCGGCGGGGTTTCCGCCCTGAGGTCCTCGAGGGTGACGCCCGGCCCCGCCGGAACCTCGTAGCCCTCCCGCCGCAGGGCCTCGAGCAACCTCTCCACGATGGCGGGGTCAACGGCGATTCCCTTCATGGCCTCACCGCATCGTGAGCATCTGGTGGAACAGGGTCACGTCGGGGGCCGCGCCCTCCGCCAGCTGACGGGAGACGATGTTGTTCCTGACGAGGCGGGCGAGGGTCTCCTCCATGCGCACGCCGACCTCGCTCTTCACGAGCTCGTTCGGGATCTGGTGGGTCTTGTTTTCCCGGATCATGGTGCGGATCCCGTCTGTGGCGAACATGTACTCGTACGCCACGGCCCGAGGCTTCGTGGCGCGAGTCTTCGCCCTGATCGTGGGCAGGAGGATCTGGGAGAGGACGCCGATCAGGGTGGAGGCGAGGCGCATGCGGGCCTGGTTCTGCTCCGCCTCGGGGAAAGAGCCCACGATGCGCTCCACCGTCTCCTTGGGGGAGCGGGTGTGGTAGGTGGCGAAGACGAGGAAGCCCGCCTCAGCGAGGCTCAGCGTCCAGCGAAGGGTGTCGAGGTCCCGCACCTCTCCAACCATGACCACGTCGGGGCTCTCCCTCAGGACGGACCTCGCTCCCTCGGGAAAGCTGTGGAAGTCCTTCCCCAGCTCCTTCTGGTGCACCAGGCCCCGCACCGGGCGGATGACGTACTCGATGGGGTCCTCGAGGGTGACGATGTGGACGGGGCGGGAGTTGGCGAGCCGCTGGAGGATGGCGGCCAAAGTCGTGCTCTTCCCCGCGCCCGTCGGCCCCGTGACCAGAAAGAGCCCGCTTTTGGCGTTGAGGACCCGGTGCTCCAAAAACTGGTCGAAGCCCAGGGACTCCAAGCTGTCCGGGGTCACGGGGATGATGCGGATCACGTAGGAGACCTCGCCTTGCGAGTAAAAGCCGTGGACCCTGAGCCGGATCGTGGCCATGGGGTCCTTGGAGGGCACGGCGATGGCGAAGTTGGTCTCCAGCTTCACCTGTAGGGCCTGGCGCGCCTCGGCGGGGACGAAGTTCGGGTCGTTGAGGAGCCGGGCGAGCGCGGTGGCGCTGGAGGAAGAGACTCCCTCTACCTCGGTCGCGGGCAGCACTCCTTCGGGGACCCGGAACCAGACCCGGGCGCCCCTCACGTAGATGTCGCTGGCTCCGGCCACGAGGGCCTTCAGGATGAGGTCGAGCACCTCAGAAGCAGCAGCAGCAGCCGTGTCCATCGAACGCTGACACCCCCCTCAAAGGAGATTTTACCCGGGGGGCGGAGCCCTTCCGCCTTCCCCGGGTAGGGGGTCCTCTCGTCACAGGATGCCCACGCCGACGACCAACCGGGAGAAGCGCCAGCTGACGGTGACGGCGCGGAAGTAGTCGGAGCCCCGGACGGCGAAAGCCGCTCCCAGGCAGAGCCTGCCGGTGTTGACGCCGTCGAGCTGCGCGGGGGTGAGCTCGCCTCGGACGAGGAGGTCGGCCTCCACGTCCAGGGGGAGGGTCTGCTCCGTCACCAGGTTCTCCCTACGGTAGACGTCTTCCCTCGAGCACCCTCCCACCCCATTCGCCAGGTAGAGGGCGAAGTACCCGCTGCCGCTCACAGCAGGAGTGGGGCTCACCGTCACCGCGATCCTGGCGTCCACGCCAGCGTAGGTCAGCCTGGGCGAGGGCGGGGAGAAGACGAGGGGTTCGGGGGGGAGCCTGAGGTCGAAGGAGCGGGCCTCGTAAGGCAGGGAGACGGTCTCTGTGCCCTCCCGGTACTGGCCGGGGTCCAGCGAGATGGGGATCTGAAGCTCCCTACACGCGCCTAGAAGAGCCGCCACGCCCAACAGGCCCAAGGCTAAAAGGCTCAAACGCACGGGGGTACCTCCTTTTAAGGGGAGGATACCTCCTCGGGCGGCGAAAGGGAAGGGGCTACGGGCGGAAGGCCGCGTAGCCGATCCCGGACCGCTTGAGGACGGCCTTGGAGGCTTCGCCGTCCGGGACCAGGACCTGCACGCCGCCGGAGCGGGCGTAGAGCGCCGGGGCGAGGCCCAGGGACTCCAGCCGCGCGAAGAGCCTCGCGGCGTTTTCCGGCGCGCGGAAGAACCCCACGCTGAGCCACCTGCCCTCCAAACGGGTCCGCTTGAGGGTCAGGCCGCGCCACGCCACCTCGTTCCCCCGCGCCCAGGCGCTGCCAGCCGGCAGCTCGGCGACGGGCTTGGGCGCGGGCTTCTTTTCGGGCGAGGACGCGCGGGGAGGGGAGGCCTTCTCCTCGACCTTTGCGCCCGCGGGAACGAGAGGCTTGGGCACCACCTTGGGTTCGCCCGAAGGAGGCGCGCCGTCCAGGCTGTAGCGGTAGAGGACCACCGCGTCCTCCTTCACGCGGTAGCGCACCGTGTAGACCTCGCCGCCCAGGCGGACGAGGAGCTCCCCCTCGAGGCCCGGCAAGAGCCCCCGGAGGCAGACCCGGTCGCCGCCCTTGTAGAGGCAGGCGGGGCCGAGGGGGCTCAAGACTACGTCGACGACGCCGTCCTTGACCCGGAGGACCCCGTCCACCACCATGGCCACCTGCAGGGTGGGGATCGGTCCCTCCACGACGCTTCCGTCCGCCCCGAGGACGAGGTAGCGCCCCGGCTCGCTCGCGGCCTGGGGCCGAGGGGAGCTTTCGGGGGGCTCGCTCTTTTCGCCGCCGACCCTCACCTCTTCAGCCCCTCCCTTCTCCGGCTCCTTCGGGGCGGGCGCCTCCTCGAGGGCCTTCGCGATGCGGTAGCTCGGGGCTTCTCCCTCCAGGCGGTAGCCTGGGGCGTGCTCCGTCAGAAGCCCTTCCACCGCCTCTTCGAACTCCCCGGAGACCGAAGTCTTCACCTTTCTCAGAAAGGGAGGGGCCAAGGGGACCTGAAGGTCGTAGCCCGCTTGGTAGGCGAGGCTCTTCAGGACGAGGAGCAGGAGCGCGGGGACCTCGCTGGAGAAGGAGACCGTCTGCGCCCGCGCCGCCCCCACGGGGAGGGCGGCCGCCTGAAGTACGAGAAGTAACGCCGCTAACCGCTTCATCGTCTACTCCTCCTGAAGGGGGAAGGCCAGGGAGAGCCCGGCCCTCAGGACGTATATCGGGAGCTCTTCTCCCAGGGAGGGGGCGGCGCCGAGGGAGGCGAAGAAGGCGAGGGGGGCCGCGGGGTAGCGGACGCGCAGGGCCACGAGGGGCCTCCCCAGGCCGAAAGCGTACCCTGCCGCCACCGCGACCTCAGCGGGCGCGCCTGAGACGTCGACCCGGCTTCGCGTCGCGACGCCGAGGGACCAACCGAGGACCGGACTGGGTCCGGAGCCCTCCAGCAGGAACGCGCCCGCCAAGGGCAGGGAGGCCTCGAGGACGTAGCTCGGGAACGCCACCCCCTCCCCCCCGGCCGAACCGCTCGCCTCCACGGCGAAGCGGGCCTCCAGGGCCTGCCCCCTCGCCCCTCCGCCGAGGGCGAAGGCTAAGGAGGCCGCGAGGGCGGCCCAGAAGAGGGAGGCGCGGGCCTTCTCCCCCCCGTCGGCGAGGACGTGGAGGAGGTCGGCGAGGAGGAAGCCCGCGACCAGGGCGGGCAGGCTCCCCGGGGGCAGTCTTCCGGGGAGGTCCCCGAAGAGGGGGGCCAGGGGCGCGAGGAGGAAGGCGAGGTAGAGGATCCGGGTCAGGGCCCCCAAGGGCCAGAGGTGGGAGACTCCCCGGTGGCGGAAGAGGGCTCCGTAGGGAAGCCAGAGGACCCAGAGCGCCCCCCAGCGCCTCAAAGCCCTCGAAGAGCCCTTGCCCGCCTGGTCCATGTCCGGGGTGACCAGGAAGGAGCCCAGGAGGTAGCCCGCCCCTCCGGCCAGAAGGAGGTCCGGCCGGGGCGCTCCCGCCGCCGCCCAGAGGGCCAGGGCCCCCGCCCCGACGAGCAGGTTCAGCCTCTCGTGCGTCCGTCCGTCGGGCATCCCCAATCAGTCTACCGCGAGCTCCTCGAGTCTCCGCGTCTCCAGGAGGTGGCGGAGCCGCTTCTTGGCCTCCTCGTAGACCTTCTCCGTCTTGTCGGGGGTGAGGCCCACCAGACCGGCCACCTCCCGCAGGGGCAGGGGCTCCCCCCCGAAGAGGCCGGTCTGGAGGCCGAGGACGAGGCCGTGCAGGGGGCCGATCCCCCTGAGAGCCTCCCGGAGCGTCTCACCCCTCCAGCGCTTGAAGGCCTCCTCCTCGGGGGAGGCGCCGGAGTCCAGAGCCTCCGCCAGGAGACGGCCAGTCTCGGGGTGGGGCTCGTCGAGGGAGAGGGCGACCTGGACCTCCTCGAGAGGGGGGGCCTCCCCGGCCGCCGCCCGCCGGCGCTGTTCCTCGGGGAGGTAGACCAGGTGGTCGCGGGTGAGGTGGCGGGTGATCGCTTGGCGGATCCAGTGGAAGGCGTAGGTGGAGAAGCGGTGGCCCAGGCCGGGGTCGTACAGGTCCACCGCTCGCATCAGCCCCAGAACGCCTTCGGCCACCAAGGCGTTCATGTCCGCTTGGGGGACCTTGGCTATGTACCGCTTGGCCACGGAGACCACCAGACGGAGGTTGCGCTCCACCGTCTCGAGGTAGGCCCGCTCCCCCTCCACCACCACGTGGCGAAGCCGCCGCACCTCCCCGGGCAGGCCCTCCAAGGGAGCTGGAGGCGGCCCGGGGCGGTCCAGCACCCGGGCCCGGGCCCAGAGGCGCCAGGCCTTGGCTTCGGTTCCGGTGTGGTCCGCCAGGACCTCGGCTGCCCGCGCGCCCTCCCGGACCCGGTAGATTAAGGCGAGCTGCTCTTCGTGCGAGGGGTAGTCTTTGGCCGTGATCTCGGCGAAGAGGCTCGGGAGAAAGGGGATCGCGAGGTCCCCCTCCGGGGAGGGGGCGGCCTCCTCCCAAGGGTAGGCGGCCGGAAGGCCTTCCTCTGCCTCGAAGCTGTCCGGGAACCCGGCTTCGCTGAGAACCGCTTCCTCAAGAGCCTCGACGAGCTTTGTCGCGACCAAGGCGCACCCCCTAACTTTCTTGCATGACAGACTAACGCAACGCCCCCCTCCTTGCAAGTGGCCCGCTTGCGTAAGGGGGAAAAAAGAAAGGCCGGGGCGCGCCCCGGCCTTTCAGCGGGGTTCAGTCGTTGTTGTGCGGAAGGAAGAAGAGGACGATCTGGGGGGGCGGGAAGCCGCGGACGGCCTCCGCCGCCACGCCGTTTGTTCTGCGCACGAGCTTCACCACCACGGACTTGCTCGCTTGGCGCGGGCGGCGGACGAGGGGGATCCTGATCTCGTCGCCCCCCTCGTAGGCGACGGCGAAGACGTCCGCGGCGAAGCGGATCCGCCCCTGCCCGTCCCGGGGCAGGGGGACGAGGCGCACGCGCTCCCTCGCCGCCCAAGCGTAGGTCTTGGCCACCAGCTCCGCCTCCTCCGGAGACTCCAGGGCGAAAGCGGGCGGATTGCCCACAACCACCTTCCCCTCCCTTATTCCCACAGGGGCTCCGCTCGCCTTGAGCAAGGCGAGCTGCCGCTGCAGGGGCTCCGCCTCTTCGGCCCCCTGCCGGACGAGCTCCTCGGCCCCGAAGGCGCGGAGCCTTTCCGCCACCTCCTCGGCCCGGACCAAGCTGCCCATGGCTAGGTAGCTCGCGTAGGTCCGCGCCAGGGCCTGGAGGTGCTCCTGGACGGCGGGGTGCGCGCGGAGCTCCTCGAGGCCCTCCCCCATGGCGATGGGACGAGCGTAGGTCTTCCCGTAGACCGGGTGGGCGGAGAAGGGGACGGGCCGCTTCTCCTGCCCGGGGGCGGGGTGCCCCGGGTAGAGCCAGATCCGCCCGGTGAGCCGCTCGGCCCCCGGGAGCGCCTCGTGGAAGGTGGGCTCGGGCTCCGAGTCCACCTCCGCCAAGTAGAGGGTCCAGCGTTCGGCGTTCATGCCTCCTTCATTCTACCGGGGTGGTCCTCATCCTCCTCTCGGGAAACCGAGAACCCCGCCCGGTGGGGCGGGGTAGGAGAGGTGGTCGTCCGCTGGAGGTCTAGTTACCGAAGTACCACCTGACGTACTCCTCCAAGCGGACCCTTTCCATACCCGCGAAGGGGTGCTCCGGCACCTCCTCCGCGAGGGCTTTGAGGGCCCGGGCGGCCTCCTCTCCCAGGACCCGGGCGGCCCGCTCCAGGGCGACGCGGTGCTCGGCCTCGGCGAAGCCGCCGTCCCAGGAGGGGACCACCTCCTGCTGGGTGCCCTCGTCCTCCTCTGGCACCTCCTCGTGGAGGTGGGGGTCCCATCCCCTCCAGGCCGGGATGAGGCGGTGGAGGATCTGGTCCCTGACCCAGAGGGAGAGCGGGACGCCGAACTCCCGCCACCCCCAGCCCTCCTCGAGGAGGGCTTCCGCGAGGAGGTGGGCCACCAGGTCCTCGTCGTCGGTTATGGAGACGGCGGTGACGAAGACCAGGGGCCCGAGGACCCCGTAGTGCCCCTCGAGGGCGAGCCTCGCGAGCCGCTCGAGGGGGGCCTCCTCCCCTTGCGGGGCCACCGGCTGGATGGTCGTCCTCCCTCCGGGGTCCAGGGCGTCCAGCATCCGCCGGGCCTCTGGCTCGAGGCCCGGGGCCTCCTCGGCGAGGCGGCGCTCGTACGCCGCCTTCAAGGCCCCCCGCCCGGTGAGGGCGAGGGAGAGGGCGCGGGCCACGGCCTGGGCCTCGAGGGCGCCGGGGGTCTCGGGGATGTCCCAGTAGTACCCGGGCTCCCCGGTCCCCCACGGGCTGCCCCAGCGCACCAGCTTCCGGGGGTAGCCCCCGATGAAGAGGGCGCGGGCCAGGGGGAGGACCCCGCGGCGGCTCGTCTTCCACCGCGCCTCCCCGAAGGGGCCCTTCTCGAGGCGGGCCTCCCGGCGTACCTGCCGCCAGAGGGCGGCCAGGTACTCCCTTGCCTTCCCCTGCTCCAGCTCCACGGCGAGGAGGGCGAGGGCCGCTTTGACCTCGGAGCGGGGGGCGTAGCGCCCTACCGCTCCCACCTCGATGGCGGCTTCCCGGAGCACGTCGAGGCCGCCCGGCAGCCGGGCTTCCCGGGTCTGGTGGGCCCAGTCGTCCCCGGGGACAGCCCTCTCCTTCCTCTCCCGCCGGAGCTCCCCCGAGAGGAGGAGCTCCTCCAGGGCCTTCCGGGCCCCCTCGAGGGCGGCCGTGGTCACCCCCGGGTCGCTCCGGTCGTACCGGAGCTCGGTCCCCCAGGGGGTCCGGGCCCGCTCGGCCCAGCCCCGGGCCCGGGCGAGTCGCTTGCAGCCCTCCAGGAGGAGGGCCAGCCAATACCCCCGGGGCACGAGGTCCCGGAGGTAGAGCTCGCCCCAGGCCACAGCGTGGGCCAGGGCCTCGAACCCCGCCTTGAGGACGGGGTTCCGCCTAAGGACCTCGCCGAGGGCGGCGAGGTCCGCCTCCATGTCCTCCGCCAGGCGGAGCGCCCGGCGGAGTTTTGGAATGAGCTCCTCAAACCTCATGCCTCTTATAGTACACCACCCCCTCCTGGACCGGGGAGCAAGGGGCGGGCTTGACGCCGCCGGGTGAGGCAAGGTTTCCCTCCTCACAATCGCCGGATAACATGAGGGGGATGGGAAAGACCAAGGTTCTCCTCTCCTTGGCCGCCCTCCTCCTCGCGGCCTGCGGCGACCTGACCCTTCCCGGCTTCCAGCCCAAGCCCTTCACGGGGGCCCTGGACACCCAGGCCCTCCAGACCGTGGCCCCCGGGGGCCAGGTCCAGGTCCCGGTGCGGGTGGTCTTCAACGACCCGAAGGTGGACTCCCTGACCCTCACCGTGCGCCTCGCCGACCCCTGCGCCAAGGGCACCTCCAACTGTCCGGGCTGGGACACAAGCCGCTATCCCGGGGTCACGCACCCCACGGGGAGCCTCACCCTGACCCCCGCCAGCCCCACCGCCACCCTGACCTTCACCGTGGACCCCGGCGCCCCGCCCCAGGGCCCCTTCAAGTACGAGCTGGTTCTCTCCGGGCGGGACGCCTCGGGGAGGGCGGTGGAAGACGTGGTGCCCTTCTACTTGAGGATCCTCCGCCCCGGGGAGACCTCCGCCATGGAGTACTGGAACTTCTGGCGGGACTACATGGGCTACGCTCCGGTCCGGGAGGATCCCGAGTGGAGCTTCAGGTCCTGGCTCCACGGGCGGTACCTGGCGATGAACATCGACAAGAACCCCTTCGCCCACGACGAGGACCTGAGCTACCCCTTCTCCAGCCCGGAGGGGCAGGCGGCAGCAGCGAGGGGAAATGTGGGACGCATATCCATCTACATACCCCGCTCTTCCTCCATTGAACCTTCTTCTTGGCCCCTGGAGGGGGTGTTGACCAACGGTTTCTACGCTGTGCCCTTCCACCGCTTGAGCCTTATCGCCCCCGACGTCACCACCGGGAGCTTTGGCCTCTTTCGAACCGTCCTGGAGGACCCGGCCTACCCGAGCTACTGGCGCCTCTACTCCGCTTCCACCCAGCCCGCTTTCCCTTCGGGGAAAAACCCCACGGAAGGCGTTCAGCTCTTCCCCGCGCCCGACAAGACCGTTCCCCTTGACCGCATGTACTACGAGCGGCCCTCCCAGGTTTCCCCCTGCCAGAATCCGGACAAGCCCGCTTCACCCCCTTACCTGACCCAGCAGGGCCTCGACTGGAGCCAGGCCCCTTACGGGCTGGCCCTTTCCGTCCGCCTCTTCGCCACACAACCCAACGCTACCCGGGTCCTCGAGGCTCACCTGACCCGCGCCTCGGATAACCGGGAGGTACCCGTGTGCGCCTACGGTAGCGAGCAGTACTGGGCCCCGAGCGACCAGGACAGGGATCTGGGGGTCAGGATCCTCGCTGGCTACTCCGCGGTGTTCGTCGTCCCCCGGGATCCCCTGACCCCTGGGGACGGATACACCGCCACGGTGCGGGCGGTCTTCGGGTCCACGGAGAAGACCTTCACCTGGAGCTTCCGGGTGGCACCTCAGAATGCCCTCTTTCCTTACTAGGCCCAGGCAGGAACCAAACCTCGCCCCGCCCGTCCTCGTAGATACGACGAGGGCGGGCTATCTCCGTGCCCCACTTTTGAAGCACAAAAGTGCCTACGTTCAGCAAGGGAGGAGCTCCCTTATAACGCACGAGTAGAGAGGGGTCCGACCGGTAGGGAACGCCTTCCACGAAGAGATACTCAGAAGGTACACCCTCGTCCTTTAGGGCTTTGACTAAGAGGAGCCTGTAACGCCCGCTCTGGAGGTAGACAGCTTGCACTTTATGCTTCTGGATCAGGACAAGGGACAGGTACCCGTACTTCCAGTAGTCCTCCACCGGTTCGGCAGGCCTCTGGTAACGGCTGTAGGCGAAGCCCGCGAGGAGGAGCATAGCCCCGAGGAACAGCGTGAGCCGCCTAAGGCCTTCTCGGCTCAGTTCGCCCATGGCCTCGGCCAAGCCGAGAGCCACCAAGGGAACGAGGGGGAAAAGATACCTACCTCCCATCACCACGTTGATTCCAAGGGAAACCAGGTACCAGGTGTAAAGGGCGGCAAGGGCAAGCAGGAGGGCCAGGGGGAACCGCTTCTTCAAGAGTAGCGGGAGGAGCCCCGTGGCAGCGAGGAGGAGCATCGGGCCGGGCCAGGCCGCCAGGGCCAAGCTGAAGACAGCTTCTGGTTCCGGGCGCAACCAAGGGTGGGAACGTCCCGAGCTTATCTGTTGCAGGAGCCATGGCATCCAAGGGAGGAACAGCCCGTAAGGGGCAAAGGCCAAGAGACCGGGGAGGCCACGCTTTCTCCAGGAGCGGATGAGGGCGAGGGAGGCATAGGGGAGGAGAAGGAGGGCCGAGAGGTAGTGGGTGTACAGGGCGAGCGTCCCGAAAACGCTTCCTACAAGAGGGCGGGCCCGAAGGTACGCCGTGGCGGCCAAGACCGTCCAGGCCGAGGCGAGAGGGTACATGCGGAGATCGGGGCCTTCCGGCCAAACCCTGGAGGCCAGGGCAAAACCCAGGGCTGTCATCGCTCCAGGTTCCTTCCCAAGGAGGTAGCCGCCCCCTGCCAGCGCGGCCCCGAGTAGGAGCTGGAAGATCAGCGAGAGGGCTCTCTCCTCGTGGGCCAAGAGGAGAAGGCCGTCGAGGCCGGGAAAGGTTTTCCCCTCCAGCCAGGCCCAGGCGAGGAGGTAGTAGAGGGGAGGGTGAGCGTCGTCCCGCCCTATGCCTTGCCACACTTCCCCCGGGCTTTTGCCGAGGACGTGGTGCCCGGTGAAGGCCATGTCGAAGTCCGGACCCCAGTCCGCGAGGGGATATAGCGAAAGGAGAGTGAGGCAGGCCCCGAGCAGGGGGACGAGGAGGGCGGGGGTGTAGCGCCTTACCACCGCCGCAACCCGGCTAGGCACGGCGTGAAGCCTGCTACATATTTCCGGGCAAACTCCAAACAGTCGGAGTAGCTCCTACTGATAGCGCCAAAAGCCTTGGCGCACTCGGGGTCTCCAACTTTGAGGCACAGCCAACCGATCTCCTCTGCCGTGGCCGCCCGTTGGTACACGATCTGGTAGAGCCGCTCCCGGTAGCAGGACGCCCGGGAGGCCGCTACGGGGGCCGCAGCGCACTGCGCTAGGAGGCGCTCCGGCCGTGCGGAGGCGAGCTTCGGGCGAAGGAAGGGGAGGGCCACCGCAAGAAGCACCAGAAGAGCCACGACCCCGGTGCGCCTCAGCCTAAGGAAGGTACTTGGTCTGTGCCCGCTCACGCCCCTTCTTCTTCTGCTCCGGCGTCAGGCCCTTTTCCAGGGTATCGAGTGCTTGCCTGACTTCGGGGATCGCCCCCCCGCCCACCTGGGCGGAAGACCAGATCAGGCCGTAAGCCTCAACGGGGTCCTTCGGGAAGCCGCCTGCGCCCTCCCAGTAGCAGAGGCCGAGGACGTACAGGTTGGCGGGCCCCGGCATGCGGATGGCCCAGAAGTTGGCCCGGTTGCACGCCGCCGAGGGGTTCCGCTTTACCCCTCCGCCTCCCCGGTACTCGAGGTAAGCAAGTAGACCAGCGGCGAGCGCCGAGACAGCTCCTGCCTTGCGGGCGTACAAAGCGCCCAGGGAGGGATTGGCCTGCACCCCTTCTATCCCCCAGTAGTAGAAGTGGGACAGGAAACCCATAGCCAACCTTCCACCTAAGGTGTCTGGGAAGAGGTTGATCAGGTCTTCCAGTTTCTCGAGGGCTTTTTCGCGGTTTGGTTTGTAACCGAACAGGCCAAAGAACTCCATTCTGCCCAGGAAGTACGTAGCCATCCTGCTCCCCTTGTTCGCCAGCGACTCGAGTTCCGTTCGAATCTGTTCCTGGGAGAGGGAGGGCAGCTCTCCTGCCTTTACCCAGTCGGCCACATCGGGCGTGGGAAAGGCCAGGCCGTAGAGACAGTATGCGTAGGCCTCGGGGTTCGTTTGGCGGTAGCCGCACGCGAGCTTAACCGCTTGGGGGTAGGACTTCGTCTTGTGAGGCTGTAGGGGCGGTAGGGAAAGGTTCGTGTGGTTAGCTGCCCACTCGGCCGTCCCGGGCAGGCGGACTTGGATGAGGTTCCAGGCATCGCCGTAACGGCCCGCGTCGTAGAGAGAGAGAACCTGGGCGTCCGTAGGGCCGACGGCCAGGCTTGCTCCTAAGGCCAGAAGTCCCGCTATCACGAGGCCTTTTAGGTTGATCCTCCCGTTCATCTCCGAACCCCCTTCATTCTAAGTCTAGCTACTCGCTTGGCGAAAAGGTGCATAGGGCATTGGTCCCCCCTGTGCACGACTGCTACATCATTTTAGGTGGCAAGGAGCCTCCCCCACCCCCCCCACCCAAATCAGGTGGCTCGGGTGGCTCGGGTGGCTCGGGTGGCTCGGGTGGATCGCTTGGTTCCCTTCGATCTGGAGGAGGGTCGTCGACAATTCGATCTGGAGGAGGGTCGACAGTTCGATCTGGAGGAGGGTCGATTCGTTCGCAATTGTCCGTTTCGTTTCTGTCCACCATCTCATCCCGGGTGGCGCTGGTGAAGGTCAGGGTCCCCCTCGAGGACAACCCCCCCTCCCTCGGCGTCCAGTACTTCACCGTCCGCCATTGCTCGGTGACGGTGATGCTCCCCGTGTAGCCCGAGGGGCAGGACTGGGTGTAGGTGTTGGTCCAGGTCCGCACCACGCTCTCCCCGGGGGCGGTGTAGCGGCCCGGACTCGCTTGCTGGCAGTTCCCATCGTAGCAGAGGGTCCCGGGGAGAGGCCCCGAGTAGGCGGCGGCCACGGACACCGTGCCGTAGGAGCGCACCGTGGCCTGGGCGGGGGAGACGGACTGCAGGGTGTAGACCTCGGTCCAGGAAACGGAGCCCTGGGACCTCGAGACCGAGACCTCCGCGCTCGCCGAGGTCCCGTAGACCCCGGGCATGGCGGAGACGCTCTGCGTGCCCCCGCCCCTGAGGGTGGCGCTATAGGGACCAGCGCTCACCGTGGCCGAGCCGTCCGCCGGGAAGCCCGAGGCGGAGAAAGCGATGGTGCCGGGAACGATGGCGTAGCCCACGGTGAAGGTCACCGGGGCGAAGGTGTAAAGGGCGGCGGACTGGTTGGGCTTGTCCGGTGCCCAGGCGGTGAGCCCGTCCGTCCAGACGTCCCGGGCCTGGAGCCGCACCGTCCCCACGGGCACGTCCCGGAAGACGGTAGAGCTCTTGAAGTTGCGGGTGTACCCGCCGGAGGAGGTGAGGGTGAGGTCGCCGCCGCCCGGGGGCTCGGGGTTCACGACCACGTTCACGATCCCATTGCCGGGGGGAGGAGGGGAGGCATCGCCGCAGGCGAAGACCTTCCGCACTTCCACCGTGCCCGCGCCCAGGGGGAGGCGCGCGGTGAAGGCCCGGGAGGCCTCGCCCTCGCCCACGGCCTGGAAGGCGAGGGCGGCGAGGCGGGAGCCGTCCCCCCTCGTCGCCCCCTGGTAAGAGGAGGCGGACTCCTCCCCAGTGGGGGAGGCGTAGACGTACCGGAGGGCGAAGTCCTTGAGGGCGAGGACCTTCTGCGCCCCGAGGCTCGTCCCCCGTAGCTCGAGGCCCTCAGCCGTCCTGGCGACGGTGAGCGTCTCCGCCCGGTAGGCCCGGATCCCGGGCGCGTAGGGGACGGGGTTGACGCAGGCGCCGAAGCTGGCCTCCCAGAGGTTCCTGGAGGCGTCCACCAGGTTCAGAGAGGCCAGCGCCGGCAGGTAGAAGACCTCCCCGGTGGGGGAGATCAGGGCCATAGGGGAGCCCACCTCGAGGTCGGGGCTGTCCGCCACGATCCGCGCCCGGCTGAGCCCGTACCCCTCGAGGACCACCGGCCAGCCGCTTCCGGAGAGGACCACGAGGGTCGCCCCCGACTCCGAGGCCCCAGGGAGCAGGAAGGCCGCGGGGCGGCCCTTGAGCTCGCCCGCGATCCCCTGGAGCGCGCGGGCCGCCTGGTCCCGGGAGAGGAGCACCTGCTGTTCCGAGCCGAGGCTCCTGGCCCCTTGGCGGAGGGCCAGGAGGGCGGCGCCCATGACCACGGCCCCCACGGCGATCGCCGCGAGGAGTTCCACCAGAGAGAAGCCGCGCTCCTTCATCCGTCACCTCCGAGGCCGGCGCACAGACCGCTCTTCACAGGAGTATACTATAGTCATGCCGGTCGGTGTGGACAGGGCAGCCAGGATCTACGCCAGAGCGATCCTCTCCTTGATTCGGGAGCACGGCTTCACCCAGAGGATGGTGGCCCGGGGGCTCGGGGTGAGCGAGGCCTACCTCTCCCGCCTCCTGAGGGACCCGGGCAAGCTCGAGGCTTTCCTCGCCAAGCTGGGCGAGCACCGGGGCCTGATCGACCTCCACCGGGCCGCCAGGGACGCGGCTTTCCGCAAGAAGCTTCAGGTGGAGCTCGCCTTCCCCGAAGCGGAACACCCGCGCTGGCCGACCCTACTCTCCTGAGCCGCCCGAAGAGGGGAGGGGGGCTTCCGCCCCCCTCCTCGTCCTCAGGCCGCCGAGGTCAGGGACCTGAGCTCCCGGTAGACCGCGCGGGCCCGCTCCAGGTCCTCCTCGGTGCTCCCGGGATCGCCCAGCTTGTACCCGTGGCGGAGGAGGACCTCGGCCACCTCCTTCGCCCGGCCTTCCCGCTTAAGGCGCTCCGCGAGCTTGGCCACGAAGGCGTCCGCCTCCTTGAGGCGCTCCTCCAGGGGCTTCTCCGCGGCGGGGGCCTGCGCCGTCTCCCGTGGGGGAAGCTCCCGCGCGCCCCCACCGGGCCGGGGAAGCTTGCTCCTGAGGCGGCGCTCCTCCTCCTTGGGGAGGCCGCCGTTCTCCAGCCGGACCCACTCCTTCTCCACCGAGTAGAGGTAGCGGGCGATCCCGAACTGGACGGCCGCCCGCTTGAAGGCGTCGGAGTAGGCGGCCTTCAGGGAGTCTCCCTCGCCCACGTCCCGGCGGGAGGTCTCCCGTCCGGAGGGCAGACGCAGGGTCAGGACGGCCTCCACCACGTAGGCGGTCTCCCCCTCCCCTGCAGGCGTCCGCTCCTTGACCTCGTACTCCGCCCACCAGTCCTCGAGGAGGCCGGCGCGCACCGCGGCGTCCAGGCGGTCTTGGACCCGCCGGGCGTCCACGTAAGCCACCACCAGCCCCCGGGTCCTGTCCCGGTTGGTGCTCTGGATCTTGAACTGGACCTCCGCGGGCTCCAAGGGCTCCGCGAGGAACTCCAGCAGCCTGCCGAGCTCGTTCTTCCCGTTCATGGCGTCCCTCCTTCGCGCGCCCGGGCCTTTCAGGCCGGCCTCTTTCGGGCTTGATAGGGGCCTCTTGGGAGGATTTTATCGCTTTCGGGGGGGCGCGTGCCTAGATACAAAGGCCTTGTTTCTCCGAGGGTTTGTAGCTAGGATGACCCCGGAAGCCATGCCGCGACAGGACCCCCTTCCCACCCCAGAGGACCTCGCCGCCCTCGCCGCCTCCCTCCGGCGCGAGCTCGAGGACGTGGAGGCCGCCCTGGAGGCCGCCCGGCGCCGCCTGGGGGAGCTTTCGCCCCTTCCCGTCCACTGGCGGACCGTGCCTTGCGGCCGCGGGTGCGCCCGCTGCCCCCACGGCCCCTACCCCTACCTGAGGGTGAAGAAGGGGGGGAAGTGGCGGTGGAAGTACCTGCGCAAGGGGTGGCAGCCGCCCGAAGGCTTCGTCCGGCCCGGGGAGTTCAGGAAGGAGCTTGCGCGCTACCACGAGCTGCTTCGGCGCAGGGAGGGGCTCCTCGAGGCGTTGCTCGAGGCCGAGCGCTCCCTCGCGAACCCGAACGGGCGCCCCTGAGGGGCCGCGGCGAAGCTGCTAGCGGTTCGCGTCCGGAGGCCGTGGAGGGAAGGGGGGCGGGGATCCCCAGGCTTCCGAGGCGAAGGCGCGCCGCTTTCTACCGCGCGGGCTTCCTCCCCCAAAGGCTTTCGAAGTAGAGGTCCTCCACCTCCTCAGGCGAGAGGCCCTCGAGGAGGCTCTCGCCCTCGGGGAAGAGGGCGAAGACCTCCTCGGGAGGGGGCTCGGCGTGCCGCCAGCTTTCGGGCGGGGGGGCTGTCTGCTTCCAGGCGAGGACGGCCACGTGGCCCCCCCTCGGGGTGAGGAGGGCGTAGGCCAAGAGGTGGCCGTCTTGGCGGGGGTGGAAGTCCTGGCGGAAGAGGCGGGGCCGGGAGGCGCGGGGGGACTCCCGGTAGACGGCCTCGAGCCACCGCTCGAGGAGCAGGACGAAGGCGCGCTCTTCGAGAGGGCTCGCGGGCTCGTCCTCGGGGAAGAGGATGGGGGCCACCTCGTCCCAGACCGCGCGGGGCTCGAGGCGGAGGCCCGCGGGGCAGTGAAGGAGGAGGCCCTCGGCCCACGGGGTCTCGTAGGGGAGCCTCTTCGCTTCCTGGGCGTTCTGCATGGCACCCGTATTATAAGCCGCTGAGGTCTTTCCGCCTCGAGGACCTCGGGCTCTCACCGGGGGGGCTCCCGGTCTCCGCTTTCCCCCACGCCCCGGACCAGGACTTCCCCGCCCGGTCCTTCCAGGAGGCCCGCCTCCCGCAAGGCCTCCACCACCGCCCTGGAGACCTCTTTCGCGAGGAGGCCGGCCAAAGCCTCCACCACCCTCCCCAAGCGGGTCTCGAGCTTAGCGAGCGCCCTCGCTTCCACCTCCCTCATCAAGCGGACGACCTCGTCCGTCGAGGCGGATACGGGAAGAGCGTCCCGGCCCCTGTCGAAGAAGCGGCTGTAGAGGTCCTCGAGGCGGCCGAGGCCGAGGAACTTTCGCGCCCGCGTGAGGGCCACGTAGACGACGTTCTCCTCCTCTTTGAGCTCGTCCAAGGCCCCCTGCTTGCGGTAGAACTCCCGGACCTTTTCGTCCCACACGGGGACGAAGTCGTCCCACAGGACCACGCGGTCCCACTCCCTCCCTTTGGCCTTGTGCAGGGTGGAGACCACGAGGTCCGCCCCGTCCTCGCTGCCCGCCTGGGCGCGCTTTAGAAGTTCCGCAAGTTCCAGGAGGTCGTACCTGCGCGCGAGCCGGACGAGCATCCGAGCCTGGGGGTGGTTGACCTCCTTGGCGAGCTCCTCGAGCTCCTCCCAGTTCTCCACCAGGGCGAGCTCCGGGTGAGGATTTTCCCGCTCGCCTCCCATCTTGAGAAGGTGAGCGTCCCGAAGAAGCCACGCGATCTCGTTCACCCCGCCCACCACAAACACCCTCGCGCTCCCCCGCCTCTCGTCGAGGAGGAAGCTGGTGACGGCCTCCACCGCCCCCGCGTTCGTCCTGCAGAGGGCGGTGTAAGGGGGTTCGGGGCGGGCCAGAGAGACCTCCGTCTCCCAAGGGGCCTTGCCGTGAAGCTCGATGGGGGAGCCCACGTGGGCCAGGAACCGCCTCACTCCCCGAGCGAGGTCCTCGCCGAAGCGGAAGCTCCAGGTGAGCTTCCTCTCCGGGGCGTCCAGCTTGTCCATGGCGTTCACCGCCCCGCGCCAGCCGTAGATCTGCTGGCGCGGGTCCCCCACGTAGACCCGGCGGAGCTCCCCCTGGTGGGCCTCGAGGACCTGCAGGAAGACGGGGGAGAGGTCTTGGGCCTCGTCCACCAAGATCGCGTCGTACTCCCGGATCTTGTCCCCCGCCTGGGCCCAGATCTTGACGTAGCCGTCGAAGGAGAGAGGGAAGGGGTCGTCGGGGTCCTGCATCAGCCTCCAGATGAGCCTCACCGCCTTGAGGACGTACCTCTCCGAGAAGGGGTCCTTGTCGCGGCGCTGGAGGAGTTCCCGGTACTCCGGGGGGATGTGGGCGGGCGTAGGCACCTCCGAGGCCGAGCGGAGAAAGGCCTCCAAGGTGCTCCGGATCACGTAGGCGAGGGCGTAGCGCTCCCTGGGAAGCTCCAGGGCCTCGAGGACGTCCCCCGGCGTGACCCGGCCGTCCCTCGTCGCGAGCTTCTTCTGGTAGGCCTCGCTTCCCCTCACCACGTGGCGGTGGGCCAGGCCGTGAAGGGTGAGGACCTCGACGTTCCCGGGGAAGGTGCGCTCCGCCTCGTCGCGCACGGAGCGGTTGAAGGCCACGTAGAGAAGGCGCTCTTTAGGAGCGCTCTGGGCCATGAGGCGCAAAGTGGTGGTCTTGCCGCTCCCCGCCACGGCCACGAGCTTCATGTCCTCGCGGGAGAGGAACGCCCGCACCGCTTCCTCCTGCTCCGGCGTGGGCGTGAAGCGGGCGCGGAGAGCGGGGCCGGCCCTTCGTTCCGGGCTTGGAGAGGTCTTCTCCGCCTCCTCCAGGAGGCGCTCCTGCTCCTCGCGGGGGAGGCGCGTCCAGACCGCGAACCAGTAGAGCCCCGCGTTGAGCACCGCGGGCTCCTTCGCGGCCTCCAGAAAGGCCCGGGCCGCCCAGCCCGCGGCCGAGGTGGCGGCGAACTCCTCGAGGCGGCGAAGAACCCGGTCGCGAAGCTCCGGTCCCTTAAGCCCCCGCGCCTCCCTGAAGGCCGCGGTCATAAAGCCGCCCAAGGGGCCCAGGGCCTCGCGGGGGAGCGCCGAGGAGAGGACCCGCCAGGCGAGGAGGAGCTTCCTCTTCTCCTGGGGGTCCTCGAGGGCTCTCGGGGAGCAGGGCTCTTGGTCCATCCGTAGGCATCTTAACTGCCTGGGATGAGAGGCCGGGTCCATGAGAGAAGCCCCCGCCCAAAGGGCGGGGGGAAGGGGCTTCCCGCCCCTACTTCCTCCGCACGCCCTCCGGGGGAGAGGGCAGGAGAAGGATCAGGACCGAGGCGGCCAAGAGGACCGCCTCGATCACCCGCCCCTCCCACCCCCCGCCGCAGAGGGTGGGAGCAAACTGCAGCCCGCCGCAAGGGCGGGCTAGCAGCCCCTCGAAAACGGCGCCCGCGAGGGCGCCGAAGGAGAGGTATCCCCGAATAGCTTTGTCCATCTTCCCCTCCCTTCTCCCCCGCGTTCAAGGCCCGGGGGCGGCCTTTTACGGGACCATCCTACTCCTCGAGGGCGGCCCCCGGAAAGCCCTTCCGCCGCGGCGGGAGGGGCGGGAGTTTGACCCCGGCCCGAAGGACGAGGTACCCTCGAGGCGAGAGCCCCCCTCGCCGCGCTTCGGCTCCGGAGGGGCGCTCGGTTCAGAGGAGGGAAGATGGAGGCGCTCTTTTTAGCCGGAATCCTTCTCGGGGTCCCCGTCCTCTCGGGCTACGGCCTCTACGCCCTGCTCCGCGAGCGGGGAAGGGCGGGGGAGGACGGGGCGCCCACCGCGCTCGTGAAGGGCCTCTCCGACGACGAGACGGCCGTCCTCGGGGTGATGGGGGCCCTCCAGGCGGCGGACCTCCTCGCGGGGGACGAGGACGGGCTTTGAAGCCGAAGGGCCCCTCGCCGGGCCTTCTCCTCGGGAGGGGGTCTTTCCTCTGGCTCAGACTTCGGTCGTCTTCTCCAGGGCCCGCTCCCTGAGCCACTCCACGAGGTCGAAGGCCTCGGTCCCCTCCTCCTCCGAGGCCAGGGAGCAGTAGCGCTTCGCCAGCACCTTCGCGGCGGCCACCCCCTCGAGGACCAGCACCCCCTTCTCCGGCACCGAGAGGAAGCGGAAAGGAAACTTCCAGGCCACGAGGCCCAGCACCTCGAGGTCCTCGCTCTCCTTCTCCAGGACTCCTTCCGCGAGGGCCCGCTCCACGGCCTCCAGGACCTCTCCCTCGGGGCAGGGGAGGGCGAGGCCCTCGAGCCTCAGGCTCCTCCCCAAGACCTCGCCCTCCCCCTCTATGGGCTCCCCCTCGCCCTCCGGCGCCCTTAGGACCACTCTCAGGGGGACCTCCCAGACCTCGCTTCCTATCGAGTGCTCCTCCTCGCTTCGGAGGCGCCACGAGAGCTCCACCTTCCCCCTCGCCAGGTCGAAGACGACCCGCCCTTCGCCCTCGGCGGCGGCAAAGAGGCCCTTTTCCTCGAAGAGGCCTTCCGCCTCCTCCTTCGCGAAGGCCAGGGCCTCCTCGAGGAGGCCTTCGGGGATCCGAGCCTCGCCTCCCGGCGGCTCCAGGTGGGCCACGGGGTCTCCGCCGTTCCAGTCCACCACCAGGGCGCTCACGCCGCGGTCCTTCAGCTCTTCCAAAAGCTCGAGCACCTCTCGCACCTCCCCTCAGATGCCCCCGAGCCTTCTCAGGGCGAGGGCCTTCGCGGCCTCCGCGGTCTTTCCCTCGCGGAGGGCCGCCCACTCCTCCCCCCTCAGGCCGAAGCCGAGGTCCACGAGCTTCTCCCAGCTGGGGTTTGCAAACAGGGGGAGGGCGGCCCTCTGGAGGGGCAGGAAGCGCGCGCGGCCGAGGCGTAGGCCCTCGAGGAAGACCTCCGCCCTCCCGGGGTCCTCAGGGTCCGGCCTCACCGAGACCTCGAGCGCGGCCCCCTCCGCCCCTGGCAGGGGGAGGAGGGCGGGCCCCCCCTCGGGGAGGAGGTCGAGGAGGGGGCGAAGCCAAGGGGGCGCGGCTTCGGCGTTCCAGAGGACCGCGCCCTCCCCGCCCCTCACGAGGCTGAAGCCGCCCCTGCGGGCGAAGGGGGCCCTTCCCTTGACCAAGGGGGCGAGCTTCCTCAAGGCGTCCTGGGCCTTCAGGGCCGCGGGGAGGACCCTTCTTCCCCGGAAGGCGGGGAGGAGGGAAGTGAGGGCGGCCTCGAGGGCGGGGAGGAGCGAGAAGAACTTCCTCCCCCTGCCCGTGGGCACCCTCAGGGCGTACCTGGGGTCTTCCCTCGGACCCGCCAGGACGAGCTCCTTGGACTCCCAGTTGTGCCTACGCTCGACGAGGACCAGGGCGGCCGCTCCGTCCTCCGCGCGGAGGTGGACCTCCGCCCAGTAGGCGCCCACCCCGCCGAGCCTTCCCCACTCCAGCTTCCACGCCTCCCAGAGGACCACCTCGGGGCCCTCGGGGCCCACGCGCACCCGCGCGTGGGCGGGTTCGAAGCCCAGCGGGAGCGCCAGGCCCTCCAGACTCGCCGCCTCCACGGTCTTCACGCTCGCCGCCTCCTTTTCGGGAACGGGGCGCTCGCGCGCCTTCCGCCGCGCCTCCGGGGGCCTCGGGCCCCGGCCTCTCTTCCCGCGGGCTCAAGCTCTGGAGGCCTCGCTTTGGGGGGGCTCCGGGACCAGGGCCAGGAGGAAGACCCCGGCCGCGATCAGGAGGTCGCCGGGGGAGAGAACCACTCCGGGCAGGGCGATCCAGTCTCCGAGGAGCCCGAGCCGCGTCTCCTCCCCCGCGAGCACGTGCGTGGCGTCTCCCGCCCGCTCGAGGAGGGCGCGGTGGCCCTCGAGGCCCGCCCGGGCCAAGGCCTCGGGGAAGACGGGCATGTGCCCCCCGTTGGCGAAGACCACGAGGGCGTTCGCTCCAGCGCCCAGGGCCGCGAGGAGCATCCCCGGGCGGCGGAGGTTCAGGGCGAACCCGAGGAGGAGGAGGACGTAGGCCGCGGCCTGCCCCAGAGGCCCCGCCTTCTCCCCCGGGAGGAGGCCCCGGAGGGCGAGGAGGGCGGCGGCGGCCTCCGCGAGGGCGGCGAGGAGGAAGACCCAGGGCGCCCTGAGGGCGGGAGGCGGGGCCTTGGGGAAGAGGAGCCTCCTCAGGACGAGGCCCAAGACGAGAGCGACGAGAACGAAGCGGCTCACCGGCTCACCCCACCGCCGAGACCCGGGCGAAGCCCCGCTTGTCGCGCCAGGCCGGGCACCTCCCCCAGACCTCGAGGAAGGCCCGCGCCACCTCCGGGTCGAACTGCCGCCCCGCCTCCCGCCGGATCGCCTCCGCCGCCTCCTCGGGGGGGAGGCCCTTGCGGTAGGGGCGGTCCGAGGTCATCGCCTCGTAGGCGTCGGCCACGGCCACGATCCGGGCGAGGAGGGGGATCTCCTCCCCTTTGAGGCCCTTCGGGTAGCCTGTCCCGTCCCAGCGCTCGTGGTGGTGGAGGACGATGCCCTCGATGGGGCCGAGGTAGGGGAGCATGGGGTGGAGGATGCGGAGGCCCACCTCGGGGTGGAGGCGCATCTCCTCCCACTCCTCCTCCGTGAGCCTCCCCGGCTTCAGGAGCACCTCGTCCCGCACCCCCACCTTGCCGATGTCGTGGAGCCTCGCCCCGAGGGCGAGGGTCTCGAGGTCCGCCTCCCTTAGCCCCATGGCCCGGGCCACGTCCAAGGCGATGGCGGCCACCCGTTCCGAGTGGAGGGCGGTGTAGGGGTCCCGGGCCTCGAGGGAGCGCACCATCCCCCGGAGCATGCTCAAGGTGGCCTCCTCCACCCGCCTCCTGAGGAGCCACATGTACCGGAGGTAGACCACGGGGAGGAGGAGGACGGCCACGTCGAGAGGTCCGAACCCCGTGAGGACCGGGTTTTCGTAGAGCCTGACCGCGAGGAGGGCCGCGGGGGAAGTGAGGAGGTAGGTGGCCCCGTAGGGGGCGTAGTTCCGCCGCCAGGCCTCCTTGGGAGGGAGGCCCTTGAGGAGCCAGGTGAGGAGGAGCATGGCCCCCGTGTTGGCGGCGAAGTAGACCCCCGCCCCGAGGAGGGCTCCGGGGAGGCCCTCCACGGCCCCGTAGGCGAGGGCAGCGAGGAGGGCGGCGAGGCCCACCTGGGAGCGGTTGAAGGCCTCCCGTAGGAGGGAGGGGGGTCTCGAGGCGAAGGGCAGGGCGAGGGCGGAGAAAAGCCCCGCCCATCCCGGCGGGACGCTGTAGGCGAGGGCGAGGGCCCCGAAGTAGTGGAGGCGGACCGTGCCCACCAGGGGAAGAGGGGTGGCGAAACGGGCGAGTAGGGCCGTGAGGAGACCGAAGAAGGCGAGCTTTTCCGCCGGGGCGGGGCTCCAGGAGCCGAGGGCGAGGAGGAGGAGAAAGACCGAGACCAAGGAGGTCACATAAGCTCTCAGGGCGCGCATTGTCTTTGGAGCATCATACCGCTTCCAAAGCAGGGCGCCGCCCCCAAGGGGCGGCCGCTTTCAACCCGAAGCCTCTCGACACCTACGCCGTGGGCTTACCAGGTGAAGGAGCCGCCGGCGGCCACGGCCATGGCCAGCACGGCGAGGGCCCACGTGAGGGACAGGAAGAAGACGCGAGCCTTCCGCACCCTCTTTCACCTCCTTCCCTCTACGAAGCTAGCGGAAAGGGCGCGCAAGGGCAAGGCTTGCCGCGGGGGCTGAGGATCCCCATAAACGGGGAAGCCGTTTTTCTCTAGGTGTTTTTCGCGTCTCCCCGGACTGACCTCCGACCTGGAGAAGGAGGTTTGGGGCCGGGCCGCGGGGCTCCGCCCTACTCAATGGTACGCGCCAGGACCTCCTCGAGGGTGGTGATCCCTTGGAGGGCCTTGTAGAGGCCGTCCTCCCTCAGGGTCTTCATCCCCTTCCTCCGGGCGATCTCCTTGATCTCCGTGGCCGACT